>Ga0209006_10000796_pt1 | contig 29149 bp, 37 predicted proteins | sample JacPin_JW_Ref_O2_FD_188567 | JGI IMG/M metagenome (GOLD analysis project Ga0209006, IMG submission 188567) | Forest soil microbial communities from Algoma, Ontario, Canada - Jack Pine, Ontario site 1_JW_Ref_O2 (SPAdes) (version 2) | ecosystem: Environmental > Terrestrial > Soil > Boreal...
CTACGCCGCATGCGTCGCCGTCCGCGATTGATCTCCGCCTTCTGGAAGCAATCTTCTTTGTGGCCAGAATAACTCTATATTATGCGAGACTCAGTAAGCAAGGTTATAGGAACCGCGGTCGACTGGAACTTTCTGTCCGATAACCGAGTGCGTGGTACGAAAATGCCGGAACGCTCGCTCAAGCGTCCGCACCGATTCCTTTCTCTGGATGAAGTGCGGCGACTGCTCGCTGCTTCAAAAGAACCTGTACGCACGATCGTGCTCGTTGCGGTTATGACCGGTTTGCGTATTGGAGAAATTCTGGCGCTGCGCTGGGGACGAATCAACCTTGGAGCTGGGACATTGCGTGTTGAGGAGACCTGCTACAAAGGAACTTTCGGTACTCCGAAAACTCGCGCCAGCCGCAGGGAAGTTCCGCTGACACCGGCGGTCGTTCAGGCATTACAGGAACTCCGCGTGAGCTCGAGAGATATCGCAGACGGTGCATTGGTTTTTTCAACGCGGCAAGGTACGCCACTTGACGCCAAGAATCTGCGAAGACGCCAACTCCATCCAGCCTCTCAACAAGCGGGGCTCGGATTGCTTGATTGGCATTCTCTGCGGCACACACATGGGACGTTGCTTCACGAGCAAGGAACTCCGTTGCGAGTGGCGCAGGCGCAACTCGGCCATTCGCACATGACGACCACGCTCCAGATTTACACCCATGCGAGCGGAAGCGCTCAGAGGCAGGCCGTGGACCAGTTGGAATCCTTATTGTTCCCAATTGTTCCCAAATCTGGCGAAGCCGGCCAACGGCCCAATTAGTAAGTGCCTGAAAAGCAGGAAGCTGTTGGTGGACGTGACCGGGATCGAACCGGTGACCCCCTGCTTGCAAAGCTAGGGTAATTTCAATCTAAGTCGTCGCTTTGGTTGCGCTTATCACCTTCCGGCATACTTAGATTGCTCCAACGTTGCTCCGAACCATAACAAGCAGTTCGCTTAAACTCCACCGCGCTCGCTCGTACTCTGTAGATTCAAATAGCAAACGGCAGACGCACCGCGCTTGCTTGGCGACGGAACTCCTGCTTTGCAAGCACGCCTTCATCTCACCTAAGCCGTTGAATCGGCGTCTCTTTACAGTGCAGAACCCTCTGCTTGTTGGGCTACCAATCGGGCTACAAAAAGTAAATGTACTTCGTGCAAGTTTGGGCAAACCCTCCGAAAAGTATGTTCGATTCGAGTCGAGCAAGCACTCTACCGGAAGAACGGTTTCGGCTTGCCTTTCTCTTGGTGTGATTCCTTGCAGACACCGCCGGTAAGAGTATCCGGACCGTTTCACTTCGTGCCGCTCGCGAGCGTATCTATCCCCGCGCCGAATTGCGCGTGCGTGGTTCGCGGCGACAGCTCACCAGCGGAGCGCCTGAAGCAGTGGGTGGGCCTCTCTTCCCCGGGTCATGGCCTCTCTCCAGGAACAACTTTGAAAATATTGATTCGCGGACGGATAATGCATTCTTCTCGATTTAACAACGGAGATCAGAAGATGGACGAACTGTACGCAATTAATGCGGCCAAGTCCGAATTCCGGGATAGCTTTAACTTTTCCGATCCGTCGCGGTTTCTGGCGATTGCAGATCCCGAGCTCGTTAGTTTCTCCGACGGCCAACCCAGTGAATTTGGTGAGAGCGGACTGGAGAGCTTAAGAACCCGCCTCGAAAATCTGTTCCAGCATTTCGCGGCAAGGCTGGCGGTGATTGTTATCGAGATCCGCCTCCAAGGGGATGTGGCTTATGACTACGGTTGGCACGAGTTAACGCTGACGCCCAAACAGGGCGGTGAGCCGGTGCGTCGTAGGAATCGCTACGTGGATATCTGGCGGAGAAATAAGGAAGGTGAATGGAAGCTGTGGATGTACACGGACAACCTGGATGTTGCCGATCCCTTCCAGCCGGAAGCGCCTCAACCGATGCAGCGCGACGCTACCGCCGCCTAATCTTCCTATACAGGCGTCTCCTGAACCCTTCGGGCATGGGAAACACTCTTCCGTCACCCATCAGCTCGACGACATTCCGTGTGCCGTCGAGCACGGCGGAGCAGTGTTTGCAGACTTCAAAGTGTGCTTGCATCCTGTCGCGAAGTTCAGCAGAGATCTCTCCTTCAAGATAGTTGGAGATTTCCCGCCAGATTTCGACACAGCTGATCTCAATTGTTGCCATCGTACCCTTCTTTTTTCACCATGGTCTGACTTTCCGATATTCCTGTTTCGCCCTCCAACAACCGTCGAGTCCAGGAGCCAGGGCGTCTCTCAATAGCAGCCGTGCGCGATGAAGCCGGGTTTTTACGCTTGCCTCCGGAATGCCGAGCACGGTCGCTGTCTCCTTGATACTTAGATCCTGAATGTCCCTCAGGTTCACAATCTCGCGATACGTCGAACTGAGTGAATTGATGGCATTCTGTAACGCTTGACGAATTTCGTCGCTTTCGAGCGATTCGGAGGGGATGGGTCTCCAATCTGCAAAATCCCTGGGCGAATAGTCGCCTTGCTCGCCTTGTTGCGGATCGTCAACCGAATCGTAAAGGTGCCGACGGTCCTTCCGCAATTTCATCCTGGCCTCGTTGTAGGTAATCTGCACTAGCCAAGTGCTAAATTTGCATTCCGCCCGGAAATTTGGAAGGTTTGAAAACGCTTTCAAAACGGCTTCTTGTGCGACCTCCTCGGCGTCGGCTGAGTTCTTCAAAATGGAAATCGCCGTTATGTAGACGACCCTTTCATAAGGACGGACCAATTCTTCGAACGCCTCGGGCTCTCCCTTGCAAACGCGCCGGATGAGGTCTGTCTCGTTGGAATCCATTTGCGGCTGTGGTTCACCTGGCATGTTTATCCTCGGCAACTGCAGAAGCGAGACAGAGTCCGCACCAGGAGCAGTCTCCAACAGGAATCGCGCCGGACTTCGCCCTCCCCGGAAAGCAGAGGGTTCGGGCGCCCGATCGTTAATCTCTCGGATCTATTCATACATGAATAAGGTATGCGCGGCTTCGGGATGTAGCGTCCTTTCCCAGGGGCCTCTCACGTGCTAGACCCTGCTGGTTTACGACGTCCCTCCAAGGATGCTGCCGAATCGTGTGTCTATCGTGTGATGCCGCATTCCAGAGAAAGTTACAAACCGCGCCGCGATCGTTCGCGGATTTCTGGCACGAGACTTCAGAAGCTCGATTGCGGGCAAGACGTTCGGAACGATGTAACATTCCCGATTGGTGCGCATCGGACTGTAGGAGTCAAATTTCAATCGTTTATCAACGCGGAACGCAACTTGTTGCGAAACCGCAATGACGAAAATGAAAAAAAGGACGGTAATTCGCATGAACGTTTCAAGGATTTCCAGCGGTCTGGTGCTGGGACTAACGCTGCTGGTGGCAATCAGCGGATCTGCGGCAACCAATAGTTCGCAAAATAAAGGCTCACTGAACATCCAACAACCCGTGACGGTTAATGGCGCACGACTGGCGATGGGCAATTATCAGCTCAAGTGGGAGGGAACCGGGCCCGACGTCGCATTGAATATCATCCAATCTCACAAAATCGTGGCGACAGTGCCGGCGCGCGTGGTTGATTTGACGCGTCCGGGAAGGGCTGATGGCTATGAGACACGAAAAGAAGAAGACGGAAGCACATTACTGACCAGCATCGATTTCTCCGGCAAGAAATACCAGCTAGCGGTCGGGCAGGACTCGGCGGCGACCGATGAAAACACCATTGGAAGTCAAAAGTAGGTCCAAAAGCGTTCAGCAATTGTGACGGGAGAAGTCCGCCTGGCTTCCGTGCCTTGCTTTCATGCCCCACTTCGGGGGTTGCGGTCCGGAACTCTCACGAGGCTAGGAAAATCAACCCAGGAGGGCTGCTTAGGCATAGGCGGCCCTTCTGATTTCCGCCTGAAGCCAGACCCTGTTTTCGGGTGGCCGGGCGCAATGGAACGCACGCTACCTTCCCTAAGCCGAATTCAGTGAATCGAAATTGTGCGCTTCGGGGACCCCGATCCGCGTGGGCAGCTAGAATACCATCCAACATTAATAATACTTTCGAAGGTCCATACCCGTATACAGGCTCGCTACCTGGTCCGCGTAGCCGTTGAACGCGAGTGTGGGCTTTCGGTGGAGTTCGCCAAGGCGGCGCTCAGTCGCCTGACTCCAGCGAGGGTGGTCAACGCTGGGATTCACGTTGGAATAGAAGCCATACTCCCTCGCATTCGCGAGATTCCATGTAGTCGGCGGTTGCTCCTGGATGAAGCGAATCTTGACTAGCGACTTGATGCTCTTGAAGCCGTATTTCCACGGGACCACCATGCGCACGGGCGCGCCATCCTGGTTCGGAAGAGTGTTGCCGTACATTCCGACCGTTAACAGCGTCAGCGGGTGCATCGCTTCGTCCATCCGCAATCCCTCCACATAGGGCAACTCGATGCCAGCGGACGGTCCCTCCGGCATTTGCTTCAAGTCGTAATAGCTTTGGAACGCGACGTAACTTGCGTTGGAAGTCGGCACAACCAGCTTGGCCAACACGCTGAATGAATAGCCGATCCACGGGACCACAATGGACCACGCTTCCACGCAGCGGTGCCGGTAAATGCGCTCTTCGAGTGGAGCGAGCATGAGGATTTCGTCCATCGTGAATTTGCGCGGATTTTTCACTTCCCCTTCGACTGAGACGGACCACGGCGAGGTTACGAAGTTCTTGGCGTTATTTGCAGGATCGCTCTTGTCGGTTCCGAATTCGTAGAAGTTGTTGTAGTGCGTCACGTAATTGTAGGGGGTCTGCGCTTCACTGGTGCCATAGGGCCCTTTGATGACGCCACTCAATTTCGACCCAACTGGACTCCCGCCGGGTTCGGAAGGCAGGTCTTGAGATTTTCCCCCGCAACCCGCGGAGGCGGTTGCTGCGAGCAATCCGAGAAGAAAATTACGCCGCCCCAGGTAGAGTCGCCTGGGCGTGACGTCTGAGTATTTTAGTTTTCGGCTTTTCGGGGTCAGCATCCTGCTCCTCCATACTTGCTATCTCTCTTCCCAGCACAACAACCTGAGCATCCTTGAGGCGTGTCCGGACGTTGATACCCGCGTGGATTGACGCTCGATTCCCAGAAGGTGAGGCGATGATGGCACTGGTGCTGCCAACGCGCGGCTTGCAGTGAGGTTCAGACCGCGATTCGAGGGAACATTTCCGTCTTCTCCAGTGGGCGCACAGCAAACCCTGATATGGAGCTACGGTTGCCGGATAACCAGCCGGACTTCACTTGTCCTTGCTGCACTGCCGGTAAGGGCCAAGGACTGCCGCCACAATCGGGGCTAGAAATGGCTTCACGCACCTTCCTTTTGGGACGTCTTTAGCTAGATTCGCGAGTTCGGAAAAAGTTACAGGGCTTGCTGGACGTGCTGAATTTCAAGACGCCAGTCAACCGAAGCCTTACGAACGAAATCAATTTCGGATTCAAAAGAAACCTGGGACCCCGGAAGGAATCCAATATGAATCGAAGAGCTAACGCTTGGGGTACGGTTGGCGCCCGTCGGTGCGGCGGTCGTGCCACGGCTCGAAGCATTGATTGTTCGTAGCTGGAGTGGAGTGCGAAAAACTGCAGGCTATTGGCGGCTACACGAATGAAAACGAATACGCGTGTTGCGGTAATCCAAGCCGCACCTGTATTCATGAACCTTGATGGAAGCATGGTAAAAGCTCGCGGTTTGATACGGGATGCTGCTTCGAGGGGCGCGGAAGTCGCTGCTTTTCCTGAGGCCTGGCTTCCGGGCTATCCCAGCTGGTTGGATTCCTGCCGCGACGCCGCCCTCTGGGATCACGAACCGACGAAGAAGCTATTTGCGCGGCTGGTAGAAAACAGCGTCGTGGTTCCCAGTTCACACACCGAGGCGCTTGCTTCCTTGGCCCGGGAATTCGAAGTCGTGCTCAGCATCGGTGTCAACGAGCGCGTCAAGGAGGGGCCGGGGCATGGAACTCTTTACAATTCAAATCTGCTCTTCAACAGCGATGGAGTGCTCGTTAATTGCCACCGAAAGATCATGCCAACGTTCTCCGAGCGCATGATCTGGGGAATGGGCGATGGCACAAGCCTGCGCGCGGCAAAAACCTCAGCGGGTCGTGTAGGTGCACTCATCTGTTGGGAGCATTGGATGCCATTGACCCGGCAAGTTCTTCACGCCTCGCGGGAGGACGTGCACGTCGCACTGTGGCCTTGGGTGAAAGAGATGAACCTCCTCGCGAGCCGCCACTATGCTTTTGAAGGTCGCTGCTTCGTGATGGCCTGTGGTGGAATTCTACGGGCAAGAGATCTACCCCTGGAGCTGGAGCCTTTGGAGCTTCTACGATCGCAGCCGGATGCCTTGATACTTAGAGGTGGCAGCGCGATCATCGGGCCCGATGGGATGGTGCTAGCCGGACCAATTCTCGACGAAGAGACAATACTGATCGCTGAAATCGACTTCTCAACAATCACAAAAGAAAGTCTGACGCTGGATGTCACTGGACATTACGCTCGGCCTGATTTGTTTGATCTGCGAGTCAAACCCGCCAAGCCGATCGGGCAGTAATTGATTCAAGACAGCGTGGTCATTAGAGAGATTGTTCCGCTTGCAGAGGGTTGGACAGTGCAAGGGTCGGAGGTCAAAATGTCAGAACGAAGAGGTCATTCTTTCACTCCTCTTGAATTTGAACGGCTTTCGACCGAAGAACAACTCTCGCGGGCGCACGAATTTGAATTGCGCATGCGCACGCGTCGCACCGCGCGACACTTTTCACCTAAACGGGTCTCGCGCGAACTCATCGAGACGGCCCTAAGGATTGCTTCACGCGCGCCTTCGGGAGCCAACCAGCAGCCCTGGCGATTTGTGGTGGTTTTGGACCCTGAGATCAAGCGGAAGATCCGCATCGCAGCGGAAGCTGAGGAGAGGGACAATTACGAAAGGCGCTTTCCGCACGAGTGGCTGGATGCACTGGCGGCTCTAGGGACCGATTGGCACAAAGACTTTCTCGAGATTGCGCCCTGTCTCATCGCAGTCTTCCGCCTTGACTACGGCGTTGCCCCTGAGCGCGAGGAGAAGCAAAGAAAGATTAAGCATTACTATGTCCAAGAATCCGTCGGAATCGCTTGTGGGTTTCTGATCGCCGCTTTACATTGGATGGGATTGGCCACATTAACTCATACACCTAGCCCTATGGGTTTTCTGAGCCAAGTGCTCGAGCGGCCCGCAAATGAGAAACCGTACCTCCTGCTTCCCGTCGGATTTCCCGCCGACGATGCTGAGGTTCCCGACATCTCCAAAAAACCTCTCAGTGAGACCGCTGATTTTCTGGAATGACACAATGCATGTGTCTCTTGATTTCTAAGCAGCCCCTAATGCCTCTGACGCAGTCCAGAACGAGGCCCCGAGCAGCACGACATCCTTAATCAAGAACTGCCCTGCGTCGCCCAATACCGGCAAACCATGATTCAATTGCACGGCGCCTGGCGTCGAGAACAAGAAGCTAGTGGTCAGCAGAAACGTCACGATGCTCCCCAGGCTGCCGATGAACGATGCTTTCGCGGAAATCGGCCGGAGCGCCAGCAGGACAGCAATCGCGATCTCAATGGCGCCGATCAGATTCGACACGCCTTGCACGCTCAGGACAGAATACAGCCAGGACAGGAACGGGCTGTGGGCAACGAGCGGCTGTATGCCGGCGGCTTCGGATGAAGTGAACTTCAAGAACCCGATTAGCAGAAAGACTACAACCAATCCGTATCTCGAAATCGAGACACCCCATAATTCGAGCTTCAACTGTGCGCGCACGGATCGATTCGACGCCGCAATCATCTGATTTATAGTCGTCCCCATCGCCCCTCCTTGGGTTGGTGAAAGTGCATTCGTTAGGTGAGATTTGCTAGAGGGCCAAAAGTTTCACGGTAGATCTGAGCTGAAAGCGCCGAGCGAACCACGACCGAAGCACGCTTGCAAGCTTCGATTGAGAACTCTTACCAACTCTGGCTCAGGGCAGTGGCGCGGCGATGGTGCTTTTAATCCGCATCAATAGTTGATCAAGGACATGGACGAATTCGCCTCCTCGCAAGGCAGGCGTTCCCAGGCACTCCTTTCCAAGCCTGAGAACGGGCAACCACCAGTAACCCTCTTCAACACGCAACGAGTAAAACATGCTGGCGCGTGAACCTGACAACAAGGCGACGAGCTGATGGATGCTCCCACCCGAGATTCTGTGGGTGCTGAGCACAATATCGAATTCTGTGGCGATTAACATCTCCGCGATTTCCCGCTCGGATTTGGCAAAGTGGCATTGGCAGTCACTTCGCTCGAAAAGTTTGCGAGAGAGGAAAAACTCACGGGGCTCTTCACCCACCAGAAGCACTCTAACGACGGCCTTGCAGGTCATCCGAGCCTCCATTGCGCGACGTCTCCAATTTGACAAGAACTTAGGGGTAGACTACCGGCGGCAATGCTTTAGTGACCGAAAACCCAGCCGCCAAGAATGAGCAATTCGTTGAGGATGATGGCTGCAGCCCGCATCGTCTCCACGGAAAGAATTGAATGAATCCGATCGATTAATCCCACTTTATGGAGTGCTCGTTGTCGAATTTCTTCGCCTACCGGCGGACGCACGATCGATTCAAGCTTTGAATGGATCTCTGCCTTCGCTCTCCGACTGCCAACCTCGAACGCCGCTTTGTTTTTTGACCTCATGCTCGCACATCAATCTTTTGATTTGCCTTGCACGGCGCCCCCCGCGGCCGTGCGGGAGGCGCGAGATTCACGGTAAATCAACTTTGTCTATGGTCTTCGTGCCCAAGCCGTGCTTCTCTTTCAGCTCTCGCCGTGCTCGCAGCCAATCGTCAAGGCGAAATTGAATTTCCTCGAATGTCGGTGAGTGGCTAGCAGATGGATTGGCAAATTCTGATTGATTTACCTCTGTCTGCGAGCCTGGCAGCTGTCCGTCTCTGATCCTTGTTGCTACTTTCATGTGACCTCGTTTTGGTGCGAATTCAATTTCCCCGTAGACTCAAATGAGCTCAGCGGCGGCGATTGCTGAAAATACGAATCCATGAGCAGGGGACACAAACAACGCCCACGACTGGTACCGTCATCACCGATACATCCGTGTGCATCACGCGCCACTAACCGAGCCCTGGTTTGAATCGTTTGTACAAATGGACCTCTGTGCCGCCATGTTCGAAACGGACATCGTCCATAAGCGCATGCATCAGCAATATGCCCCGTCCATTTTCCGAATGTATTTTCTCGACCGCCGTTGGGTCTGGAACGCAGCTCGGGTCAAAACCACTCCCCTCATCCTTGACGACAACGGACAGTTCTTTTCCAGGGTGAACGCAACACGAAATACGGACTTTCTTTTGAATGTCCTGCCTGTTTCCATGCAGCACCGCATTCGCCAGCGCTTCGCGAAGCGCGATTTCGACATCGCGTTCGTCGCCGGAGACACAATGGGAGATCCTAATCAGCGGCATCAGTCGGTCCACCAGTTGTGAGATGGCTTCGATTTCGCTTCGCATCGTCAGACTCACGCGCAGTGTCGGACCAATGCAGACGGGTTCAGCGGCCAGCGACTCAAAGTTGTCCTTGAAAACCATCTCTCGCGACCTTTCGGCTTGGGTCTTCGTAGTCATCCTGCGAGCCATCCCTAGGCTCCTCGCCTCTTTTGCTTGAAGCCTAAGACCGGGTATGCAAGTGAGATTCCGCAAGAGGCCTAAAGTTCCACGGTTGCTGTGATCTTTGCTGTTCTGCGATTGCACAGCAAAGCTGAACCCGACGGCGCTTTCTTGGCTGGAGTTGCGGCGAATTGCGAAAAGTCCGCAAGTTTCTATTGGCGCAATAGTCGGCGCTGATGGGAGCTAATTGACTAACCCAGGAGGATTGGCAGCAGCACGCCCATACCGAGCGCGAAAAGCCATAGCGCCGGAGCGGGCGTTCCCACAGGGCGGACGCGGCGCAATTCATGAGCTGCGGTTCGCGGATTGTGGAGCAGTCGGCGGGTATAGCGTCGCTCCAGCAACAGGAACGCAAACGCAGTCGTGGCGCCATAAATCAAATGCGCCATGAGGGACGGAAGCAATGCAGAAGCTGCGCTCGTGCGCCAGTCAATCTCGCCCGTCAGCAGCAGGGGCAGAAAGGTCATCGGTCCGAGGTACCACCAAATGACGCCAAATAGCCATCCCCACATCACACCGAGTCCGATACTTGAAGACTCGTGTCGAAACAGGAGGCCGAAGGTCATGCCGATGAGTGCGCTCACCAGGAGATGGAGTAGCAGCGCGCGAAAAACGGAGAGCGGGGAATCGAGACCGGCGATCTTGGGCAATACGCCCGTGGCGAACATCACCGGACTCGACACGGCTCCGCCCGCGAGACCAGCGAGTGCTCCCCAACTCAGTGAGCGCAGTACGAGAAGGCCAGGACCTTCGGGTTCGCGATTCAGGGGATCAGACTCAATGAACAACTTTACCCAGAAGCGATCAATCGTGGCGTACGCGACCCCCAGTATCAATCCGTACAGGATGTGTCCCACCAGTGAACCGAAAAGGTCGCTTCCCTGATCCGCCGACCAGTCCGATGGCGCTCGGGAGGCGAGTGGAAAAAGAGTGAGCGGCCCCAAGAACCACCAGAAAATGGCGAACCCCAGTCCCCAGCCCATGGACGAACCGTAGCCGCGCACGTCACGCTGAAACAGCAGCCCAAAGCTGGAACCAATGAACATGGCTACGCCGAACTCAACGGCCACTGTCGCGATGCGAGAATGAGGCTCGGCGAGCCCGCCGATCAAAGGGAAGAAGTCGCCTGCAACGGACCAGCGTGCAAAAATCATTCCACCAAGTACACCTGAAAATCCGCCAACCATGATCGCGCGCCACCAGTGGAATGGCTGGTTCTTAAGCGTGCCTCTGAAACTACCGCGCACTCCGAGCGTCACACCCACAGGCATTCCCAAACAGATCAGATAGGCAACCAGTTCTGGAAATTGATCGCGGGCATCCGCGAGGTTGGCCATGGAGTGGCCAGAGCCAATCAGCAATGGCAAGATTCCCGCCGGAAGAACCAACCACGGGAGTAAGGCAGCGCCAAGTCCCCAAATCAATCCCGCACCCGAGCTCGTAGCTCGTTGCGCGAAGAAAAGGCCAAAGGCAAGCCCGAATGAGCAGCCCAGCACAGTGCCGCTAACGAACGATGAAGTTAGAAGAACGCTTCCGAGTGCGCCGCCCGCAGCACCGACAGCAAGACCGAGGAGTGCGTCGATCCAGTTGAAGGACCTGGCAGGCTCATTCACTTGCGCTGTCACTTTTAAGCCTGAAGACACGAATTCTCCTCACTGCAGATCAATTGTTTGAACGATATCGCGCGGGAAGAAGAGTTCGATCGTCCAGTCCACAAGTACGCGAATCTTCCTTTCGAGGCCTGGCAACTTCACAAGGTAGATTCCTCTCCACATTACCCACGCGAAAAGCCCAGAAAAACGTACAGACTTGTTCCTCATAAACGGAATCGCCAATTCAGCGCAAGCAGTCTGGTGCCCCACGACGCAAAGGGCTCCCAACGAATCGAAATGAAAGCTTCGCTTCGATCGCCCCTGCAGTTCGGCACGTATATTCTTCGCGAGGACTTCCGCCTCCCGCAGCGCAAATTGAGCAGTGGGCGGGCAGGGCTTCCCCGACTTCGCATCGGCCACCGCGGCACAGTCACCCAAGGCCCAGACGCCCGGGTTGCCGGGCAGTCCGAGGGTGTTTTCCACTACGAGAGCGCCGCGCTTATCTTTTTCAACTGGAAGTGACTTCAGCAGTGGATTCGGACCGGTTCCGGCTGTCCATACAAGAGTCTGAGCACAGATCTCACCGTCGCTTAACACCACGACGCCAGGATGCGCATCGGTCAACCGTGTATTCAGGCGGAAAGTGACTCCGCGCGCTTCCATTCTCTCCTGTGCATAACGCGCCAACGACTCGCTCAGTTCTGGCAGAATGCGGTCGCGCGAATGAACCAATACGACGCTCAAGTCCTCTGGAGCCAAGTTGGGATAATCGGCCAGAATCCCGTGCGCAAAGTCGTTCAGGGCGCCCGCGAGCTCGACGCCCGCGAAACCTCCGCCCGCGATTACGAAGGTCAGAAGCGTGCGTCGAAGCGCGAAATCAGGCTCGCGGTCAGCGCGTTCGAACATCTCGATGACGTGATTGCGGATTCGGATGGCGTCCAGGAGACTCTTGAAGTTAAATGCGAGCTTCTCAATGTTCACCATGCCCAAGTAATTTGAAACGGAGCCCAGAGCCAGGACTAATTGGTCGTAAGGGACTTCGCGCGGCGCGGCGCTCTCTCTGGATGCGTGATCAGGGTCCAAGATTACGCGGCGGGTTTCCAGATCAATCTTGCTCACGCGTCCGCGAATGAATTCCGTCCAATGTAGGCTGCTGCGCAAAGGTGTGCTGATATGGCTGGGTTCGAGGCTGCTTCCGGCGACTTCGGCGAGCATGGGAGTAAAAAGAAGCGCATTCGTGTCGCTCACCAAGACGATCGAGACGGCGCTGTCACCCTCGAATTGCTTTTCCAGGCACTCCGCGGTACGCATTCCGGCGAAACCGCCACCGAGAATCACGATCCGTTTCTTTTCTTGCTGCGCGGGCGATTCCGCCTCCACCTCTGGACCCAGGATTCTCTCAGCGCTGTCGGTCAATCCCTGGATGATCAAACCCAGCGAAGCGCCATACAACACCCACCTGACGAGCGCGGGAAAATGCGCGCGCATCTGTTCGGCGCTCCACTCCGGCATCTGTCCGGAAAGGAGCGGAATTGCGATTACGCTGATCAGGCCCCATAGTGGAATCCCTAGTGCGGCACCGGTCATAAGATTATCCACATAGGCGTGACGCGTAGGTTTCAAGCTCGCAGAATAAATCGCGCCTACAACCACGCCCCACAGAACGCCTAACAGCGGATGGCCCAGAGTTGTCCCTAAGGCCACGCTCGAAACTGCTGCTGCGAGGCACCCAAGCAAGCTTCTTCGACGGTAGGCATTCATGTATTCATTTGTCGCGTTTGCCGGCCCGCGTTCGGTGATACCGCTCCGTTCGTCCGGCGCAATTAGGCGACGCTGCGACTAGAGGAGCCATCAAGCGCCACTTCTCGCGAGGCCGCAGGCAGAATTCTACCGTGGCAGGCGCTGTTTGCGGCGTTGTTTTGATGGGTCGTGTGGAAGATCTCCGAGCGCTTCAGATTGCTAACATACGCGCTTCCCGAGTTGTCGGCCCGGCTACGAAACGTCGTACCAAAGCGTCCGCAGAAAGCTTGCCAGGCCCAAATATCAGTATCAACAATCCGATGAAGAGAAAGATAAAGGGATCGGCGTTGTAGAATTTGCCCGGGTCCGCGAAAAACGATAGGAATGCTTCACGGTCGGCTGTGATGTATGCGGTCGTCATGTCAATCACAAGGCCTAATGCGGCGATGCGCGAGAGCAATCCGATCGCAAGAAGGATTCCACCTAGAAATTCGAAGGTGGCGACGAACGTGGCGGTCGGTCCGGGTGCAGGCAAGTTTAAACTCGCGAAGAATTCGGTCACGCGCGCGAGATTGTGAAGTTTTCCCCAGCCGTTCTGCGCGATTTGCCAGCCCCAGTAAAGGCGGATGATCGCTAGAAATGGCGACTGCAGGCCGGAAGCAACGCGAACGAACAGGACGTACAGCTTTTGCATTTGATGCAGTGTGCTATTCATATTTTGTCACTTTCTCGATTGATTCAGTTTGGATGTGCGATATAACGGCATATCTCCCCGGCTGGCAGAACCAACCGAGTGCCGACCAGGTGTGGAACCATTTTTCAACATGGGCTGCGCGGTCTGCTGTGGCGATTGGAGAACCGCGCAGAGCCGATTCGATCGCAGCGGTCAAGGTTTTCCCAGCTTGCAGCGCAGATAAAATAGCGAATTCTTCGCGGTCGAGGCGCCGGAAATAAACATCCTCGTCCAAGCGATGTACGGCCAGAAATATGGGACTCGGTTTCAGCTTCGCGACCGCGCTGACGCGTTTTCGTTTGTGGCGCTCGCTGAAAGTGTTGCTGGCGACATCCAGATCGTCGGAATCCTTGCGAACCTCGAGCAGCAAATCATCCACCGGATAGCGCAGCGCGAGCAGGCTGACGTACGGTTGCAAGCGCAGACGCAGCTTGGCGGGATTCACGCCCGCGAGATCTTCGGGCTTGAGCGACGGCTCCCTGAGGCCATCGAATGCCTCGATATCGGCCCACTCAAGGCGCGCCATATCGAGCGCCAGATTCTGGCGCTCGCCGCCCCAGCTCGGATGTTTCTGCAGCCAGTTCACCAGGCGGGAACCGAGATTGCGTAGTGTGAACGATTGCGACGGGCAATCGATCAGATATGCTGTAGCCATGGCGTCGAAGCGGCTGCCTCCCAGCACGGCGCGCAAGCTTGGAAAATCTTCGGCGAAAGCGGAGAGCACGCGGAACCAGTATTGACGATTATAAATCTCCAGGCGCTCGAACGAAGTCAGCCGGTCGTTGGGCTTGATGATTTGCGACGCGACGGCGCGCATCGAGCGGCCGTCGGGTGCGACCGCGCGCATGCGTTCGAAGTGCGTCAGCGGAGTCATGACGGCGCGAGCCATGCGGCGTTGCAGGTTCAGGAGTTTCATACGGCGGCGGCGAGCGAGGCGCTCGCGAGGAAGCGATTGGCCTTCAAGGCTTCGTCGTGCACTTCGTCAAACGAAGGGATACTGTCGTCCCACTCGAGCAGCGTGGCGGTGTGGCCCACGCGTTCGATGGCGCGCCCGTACAGCTTCCACACCGGATCAATTACCGGGTGATCGTGCGTATCGAGGATGTACTTGCGGTATTTCGAGTGCCCGGCGATATGAATCTGCGCGACGCGTCCTGCGGGGACGCTATTGACATAGGTGAACGGGTCGAAGCTGTGATTCTGCGATGAAACATAAATATTGTTTACGTCCAGCAGGATGCCGCAGTCGGCGCGCTCGGCGACTTCGTTGAGGAATTCCCATTCGGTCATTTCCGAAACGTGAAATTCGGCGTAGCTGCTGACGTTTTCGACGGCCACGGGAATTTCGATGAAGTCGCGCACTTCACGAATTTTCTGCGCGGTGATGCGCGCCGCTTCGAAGGTATAGGGCATTGGCAGCAGGTCGTGCGTGTAGCGGCCATCCACGCTGCCCCAGCACAGGTGATCGGAGAGCCATGGGGTTTTGGTGCGCTGGACGAGAGTTTTCAGGCGCCGTAGATGCTCGCGGTTGGGGCGCTCGGCCGAACCAAAGTACATCGAGACGCCGTGCTGCACCACTTTGTACTGTTCCAGGATTTGATCGAGAATGCGCAGCGGGCGTCCGCCGTCAATCATGAAATTTTCGGATATGATTTCAAACCAGTTCACGACGGGCTTGCGCGTGAGGATGTGGTGGTAATGCGGGGAGCGCAATCCGATCCCGATGCCGTACTCGGTAAAATTGTTAAATGCGTTGGCTGGCATCGAAGGTCCCTCTACTCGAATCGAGAAGGGCCGGCCAAACTCGCCGGCCCATCCGAACTCCCATTGGGAGAACAACATCCGTTACAAATTACTCTTGAGAGGAATTGCCCTGTGGAGGTTTGGACCCGTCGGTTGCGCAGCCGCCTTTGCCCTTGCAAGAGTTCTTGCCTTTGCAGCCGTTGTCGCTCGCCTTACATCCACCCTTGCCCTTGCAGGAGTTTTGACCCTTGCAAGCGTGCTTTTCCTTCACCTTGTCCTGGTCCTGCGATTGGTCCTGCGCTGCGATTGAAGAGTGCAGCCCAGGGAGGAGGTTCGATGCCTGGATCGTTGCGCTGGTGCCCGCGAGCAAACCCGCGAGCGCAGCCCCTGCCACTAAAGCCTTTTTATTCTTTGTCATTGTCCTTAGTCAGCTCCTGTTAGAATTTGTGACCTGTTACATGTCGCCGAGGCCAACGTTCAACCGGGAGGGTCGCCCGAATGACCGTAATGAGTTACCGACTTCAAGATCGAAAGTCATTCGCTCTCGGGACCGCCTGGGGATCAGTCGCGAGAACGAATCTAGACTTCAATCGCCAGCAGTGTGATTCCTGTGTCGTTGAAAGGTTTCACCAAGGGCCAAGAAAAAAACGACTCGGCTTGCCCGGCTGGCCCTCACCGTGAGGGCTCTCGCGGCGCGACTAGCCGCCCACAAGGTCGAATGAAGATGTAAGTTGGATTGCATTGTGCAGAGTGCGGTAGAGAGGGCAATGCATCGCATAAATCCCATGCACGCGCTCTACCGTCGCTCTGGCCCCTTCCGCCGCGACTAAGCGCATTTCCACATGGATTCGCCGGATGACCAGTACGCCATCCTCCGATTCCACTTCCCCCTGGACGTCCGCGGTCAAGCGTCCATTGCTTGCGTCGATTTGGCGCGCTTCCAGCGCGCCTCCGAAGGTACCCATCATTCAACCTGCGGTTGCGGAGATGACGTAGTCGATCGTTGACGAATGCGACTCCTTCAGCGTCGCAGGGTTCACTTTGTAGTGTTCGGCGATGGCTCCGTGAACACTGAAAATCACTGGCTGAGACTCACCCGGCAAATGCGCAATGCGGATGGGCCCCCGCTTCCGTTCGATACGCGACTTTGAGATGTACACGACTTCGCTCATGCTCGCCTCCTTTAAGGGTCAGCTACTTCGTCTCTCCATTCCGGGAACTCTGCAGGCAAGAGTCGGTGGCTGAAGTTTTTCGCTCTCTGACGATCACTGGCAAGTAAGAGCGAATCGATAGGACTCGATCTGCTTCTCCGAAAATGAATACGGCAAAGCAAAGAGCGAGCACAGAATGGTCAAGAGAGGCCCCGAAATATTGCCAGAAGGCAGCTCCTGGTCCAGGGTAGTTTGAAGAAAACAGCAAGCTCACCATATAGACGAGCCCGCAAATGCTGGCCGGACGGACGAGAATGCCGCAAATGAGCGCGAGACCAATCGCCAACTCTCCATAAGCGACGAGAAATGCTATGGCGGTGGCGTGAGGCAATACGAATTTCTGAAGCACAGGAACCATAAATGGGTAAGCGCCTTCCACCAGGAACTGGTTGATCCAGAATTGGAAGCCGCCACCCGAGGTGAAGTGGGTGCCAAGGACCTTGTACTCGCCAAAAATCAGAAAGAGCGCTCCGACGGAGATTCGCAGCGCCGCGAGGACTATCGCGTTTCGGTTTCTGGTATCGATTGCCATTCGAGTGCAAGGCCTGATCCAATTTTACTTGTGCCGAATCTCCTCAGGCGATCGTTTGAGATCGAGCGGGAGAACCTGCAGGCTCCACATTACCGGCACAGATGTCGGAGGATAGCAAACCCTGTCGTCACAGGCCTGGTACTTTAATTCCCCGGTGATCGAAATCGTCTTCCCGGCAGAAACCAGCGCGCGGGCGATATCTTGCACCTTTGAAACGGTTACCGTCGCATCTTGCGTGATCCGAAATTTTCCCTCGAACACTGGGACATGTTCCTGAATAGCTTCCAGGTAGAGAGTCTTAGCGCCTGGGTACGCGACGGGTGCGAATTCAATTCCGGCCACTGGATTCAAGGTTAGCTGAATCGGCTTATAGCCTTGCACTCCCGGGGAATAGACATGGACGTTGGGTGAAAGCTCGATTTGTGCAACGAAGCTCACCCGGCTACCCGAGATCACTTCCTTGTCCGATTGCTCCAGCGTGAGCCGAAGATGTGGCGCGTCGACGTCCCGGCTGACTTCCTCGCTTAGTTCGGGAAACAGCTTGCCGATCACGTTGTTGGGTGTAAATCGATCAGTATACTTCGTTTCAAAGTATTTCTCACGAACCACGCCGCTCGAGTCTATATAGTAGAACCCAGGGTGCGCCATTCCCTTATTCATTCCGGACGCCTGTGTATTTAAGACATTGAACTTCCGAATGATCTCGGAATCGGGGTCGGCCAATAGCGGGAACTCGACCTTGTGGCGCTCGGCGAAGTCCTTTAGTATGGCAGGACTATCGTAGCTGATCGCAGCCAGCTTGATCCCTTGCTGCTCAAATCTTTGTTTCGCATTTTGCAGCTGGACCAGCTGCGCTTTGCAGAAGGGTCACCAGTCCGCGGATCGGAAGAATAGAAGTATCGTTCCGTTGGTTCCGCGCAACGTTTCGTTTGATGTGGCATTGCCAAACTGATCGTGCGCTGTGAAGGTCGGCGCGTGTTGCCCAACCTGCAGTCCGATAGCGGGCGAAACGGTCTGCTTGCTCGATGGATCGTCTTGCTTCTTTCCGAAGCCGAGGAAACCAAAAATCAATAAAACTGCCACGCCTAATCGCATTCTCCCTCGCAATTCGAAATGAGAAGTACCGTCGTGACAACTTAACCGATAACGATGCGGAGCACCGTCGCGGCTAGTTCGAAAGCCGAGCCGAGCCCACTCCTAATACTCTTCCCGCTGTCGGTTCCTGAACGATCGCGACGATCCTCAAATTCCCCTTGTTGCCGTGATTGGAATTGATGGCGACATCCTGAGAAAATTTGCCGGTCCGATCCAACGCTCCAACTCGGACAAGGTCTCGCAGCACCGCGACGTGCCGGAGCGTCCTCCCGGCGTTCTCTCCGCGGCTCACGCTCGATTGATCGCTCTCGTCGGCTATCGCGAGCAAGACGTTCGCGAACCTCTCTGAGAATGAGGAAGGCGACGGGCCAGTCTCAATGTGCAAGAGAATCTTCTGGCCCTCGAAATGGACCGAAGAAAGGCTCACGGGTATCTTTTCGGCCTTGGTTGCGTTTTCGATCGCCTCGATTGCCCCCCTCTCGTCGCTGCCTACAAGCTGGATGCGCCCGTCCACCACCATCTGCGGCGTATAGACGCTCCCCAGGCCAAACTGCCCCGCGTAACTGCCTTGCCTTTCGCTGTATTCGTGACTAGAGAAGGGATCCTTCCATCCGATGTCGTTCCAGTAGTCCACGTGTTCGCTAAGAACGATCAGCTCGGCGCCGCTCACAGGTTGGGATCGGTCTAATCTTTCGAGGAGCGCATCAGCGGGAGGGCAATCCGAACAGCCCTCCGAGGTAAACAGTTCCACAAGTACAGGAGTACGTTGCGCACTGTCATTCGCCGGGCGTCCGGTTCCACCCGTGGCTTGCACTCGGGGCAGCAGGAATATCCCTAGAAGCAGCATCGCGGCTATTCCCGCAAACACAAATCTGACACGTAGCATGTGGCTCTCCTTTTTGACAATGTCCCTGGATGAAGCTCTGCGCCCCAGTCGTTGGATTAGGAATGGGGAATAAAGTTACAGTGATTCTTTGGCTTCAAATCGGATAGCGGGTTTGCCCCCGTTTCGGCCCCATGTGTGTTTCGCTGAAACAATTCTCCAGGCCGATCATCGAAGATTGCGGGCAGCGCGTTGCAAGTCGCTTGGAACAGGGTGCGACACCGGAAAGGAAGAATTCAGGCTTTGAGGAATCATCAAAAAACGAGCTGCTTCTCGAGAAAATGGCTGCCTGCAGTCTTGTGTCGGCTTCTCTTCGTAATCATCGGTTTGGCGCTGCCGGTGTATGCCCAGAAGCAGGTGACGATCACGGCCTCCGATGGTGTCAAAGTGTATGCCGACTTCTACCCTGCCGGCGGCAATTCGCAGCCCTACATTCTGTTGTTCCACCAAGCTGGCTCGAATCGCGCTGAGTACGCGCACATCGCCCCGCGATTGGTCAAACTTGGCTTCAATTGCCTGGCTATAGATCAACGCTCCGGCGGTGGCCTGTGGGGCCAACAGAACGAAACCGTGGGCGGCGTCGGGCACAACGGCCACTACTTGGACGCTTTGAAGGACCTGGAAGCCGCTCTGGCGTGGGCAAGGTCCTCCGGAAACAACGGCAAAGTCCTGGTGTGGGGCAGCAGCTATTCGGCAGCTCTGGTTTTTCTTCTTGCCGCCGAACACCAGCAAGAGGTCGCCGGAGTGCTCGCTTTTTCTCCAGGCGAGTACCTCGACGCTCCCGATGCCGTGCATGATGCCGCCGCCAAAGTCTCTGTTCCCATCTTTGTGACTTCGGCAAAAGATCGGAACGAGATCGCGGCCGCCAAGTCCATCCTCGCCGTTGCGCCCGCGCGACAAAAGACTCAGTTTGTTCCCGACATTGCCGGTGTGCACGGATCTTCGACGTTGCGCGAGGACAAAAACCGCGCCGGCGAATCGGAAAACTGGCTGGCTGTGGAGGAATTTCTCGACAATTTTAGGCAGAAGGACTGAAAAGCCGAAGGATCTCCATCGGCAAGTTTTGCGAGATGCGTATTCGCATGCTTCCGGCCGCCGCCTTGTCGCGCGCTCGCGCCGGGTTGGCAGGCAGCGTGCGTAGGCAAGTTTGCGATACCCTAGTACCGTGCTCGACATCGGCCAAACCGCGCCCGCGATACCTGGACTCGATCTGGGGAGCGACGCCGCGCTCATCGTGTTCTTCGAAACGGACTGCCCGACGTGCCGGCTGGCTGTTCCCTACCTGAACAAACTGGCTCGTGGCGCGCGAGTGATCGGCATTTCCCAGGATGACCAGGCAGCGACAAACCAGTTCACGCAGCAGCTAGCGACGGCCTTCCCGGTGCAACGAGATTCCGGCTTGGCACTGTCCCGTCGCTTCGATCTGACGTTCGTGCCCTCGCTGTTCCTGATCGATCACAACGGTCGCGTCCTGCGGTCACATTTCGGATTCGACAAGGCCGTGCTCAATGAAATTGCAACCCAGATGCGATGCCCGCCGGTCGCCGGGGATTTCGACGGCGCGCCGCAGAGCAAGCCCGGTTGCATGTCACGACATCTCGAACCGAAGGTCGAAGGAGATTTCGCGCCAGCCCCTCCCGTTGCCTCCCGCCGCGGCGTTGCGGCTTCGGTGATCGAAGTTCCTGACGGGGAAGATCTATTCGAGTATTGCTTCCAGGCTTTTGGCGACGCACTGCCGGTGATTCCCCCTACGCCGGAGCGTATCGCAAGCATGTTGAGCGGCGCCGCGGTGAACCCGAGCGAAGTTATTGCCCGCGTGCCGCCCTGCTATGGTGAAGCCACAGTCGAGAAGATCGCCGCAAACGCCGTGATGGCCGGTTGCCTTCCAAACATGATGCGAGTCTTGCTGCCGTTGGTTCGGGCGGTTTGCGATGAACGGCTCAACATCCACGGCGTACAAGCGACGACGCACTTTGCGGCGCCGCTGGTCATCATCAACGGTCCCATTCGGAATGAGCTGGGGTTCGCTTACCGTCAAAATGCCTTCAGCAACGTGGCTCGAGCTAACAGCACGCTCGGGCGCGCGCTGCAACTGATATTGCTGAACATCGGCGGCGCGCGGCCCGATGCAATTGATATGTCCACCCTGGGAAATCCGGGCAAGTTTTGCTACTGCATCGCCGAGCATGAGGAAGCGAATCCGTGGGAGCCGTTCCACGTCGAGCGTGGGTTTCAACGCCAGCAGAGCGCCTTGACGCTGTTCGCCGCGGAAGCGCCGCATGGCGTCAGCGAGCACACCGCGCGCACGCCCGAACAGGTCTTGAAATCCATTTCCTACGCGCTTGCAACGGTCTGGACGTATCGGGCCTGCCTTGGCTCGGAGGCGGTTGTCGTTCTTAGCCCGGAGCATGCGCGAACCATCGATCGAGCTGGCTGGACAAAGCTGCGGGCGAGGGAGTTCCTGTTCGAAAATACGGGCGTGCCGGTTCGCGCCTATGACAACGCTCCCGACGCGGAAGGCAGCCAGCTCGTTTCGAATTATAAAGAGATCCTGATCGACGGAGAGCGTTGCTACCAGAAGTTCCGCACCCCAGACTCGATTCGCATCGTGGTGGCGGGCGGGACTGCCGGAAAATTTTCTGCGGTGATCGGGAGCTGGGCCGCCGGACCGCGAGGCAGCGAAATGGTTACTTATCCCATTTGAGCTCTCGCAGGCGGAAGATCTGGGATGCGCAACATGAAAGCTGTTTCAACTAAAAGGCCTGCTCCAACGCGAGGACAACTCTAGAGACGGGAGTGCAAATGCCGACCAAACTGATCAATCCGATGAACGAAGCGCCGCTAAGGGTCTCGTTGCCGCCCGCACGGCTAAGAAGTTTACAGGGCAAGACCGTCGGTTTGCTGGATATCAGCAAGACCGGCGGCAATCTCTTCCTCGATAGACTGGAGCAGCTGTTCCGCGAGCGATTTCACGTCGCCAACGTCGTGCGCACGGCGAAGCCGACGTTTGCGAAGCCGGCCCCACCCGGAATCATAGAACAGCTTCGGACCGTTGACGCGGTTGTCGAGGCCCTGGCCGATTGAGGGTCGTGCACAACGTGCAGTTTGCACGACACGATCAATTTGGAGAATTTGGGAGTTCCCGCGGTACCTGTTGCCACTGGCGAGTTCCAGACGGCCGCGCGGGCGCAGGCGGCGGCGCTGAATCGTCCGGATTTTGATGCGGTGTACGTGCCGCATCCCATACAAGATCAAACCAAGCAGGAAATTGAGGATAGGGCGGATGCTGCGCTGCTTGAGATTGTCGGTCGGCTAACCCGATCTTGAGGCAAGAACGAATCACAGCTAACCTTTCTGCCGCAAGGATCTCGCTGCCTCAAACCACAAGCAAAAAGGGCCTGCGGATCTCTCGCAGATACGGAACGGACATTAATCACTCCCTTTAATTCGCAAAGAACATGTTGCAGCAGAGACGACTGTAGGTGCGCACACAGGCGAGAAGTGTCCGCACTGCGTGGATGGATTTGACGCGAGGAAAATGGCTGGTTCGCTCACGGACCTTCTTCTTGATGTCGGTAACCTGATCGTCATCCGTGGGAAATCCGACCGGAAGCTCCACGAAAGGCTTTTCGTTGCCGGGCTGTCTGAGGACTTGGCCTGGAGAATCCAGGGGACTGGGTGACCGCATCGAGCCAATCTTGAGGGAATCTCCGCTCATAGTTCCGTCTCTCTTCCGCTTGGGCGCGGGAGCAGAAAACACCAAGGATCGGTTAAGAAGCTCTTGCGAATCTCATCGCCACAGAATTCATGCAGTAACGCAAACCCGTCGGGGGAGGGCCATCGTCGAACACGTGTCCTAGATGCGCGTCACAGCGCCGGCAAGAAACCGCCGTTCGCACTATTCCGAAACTGTTGTCGGTGGTTTCCAGAATATTCTCCTTTGCAATCGGCTCCCAAAAGCTTGGCCAGCCTGTGCCAGACTCGAACTTGGTGCTGGAATCGAACAAGGCCGTGTCGCAGCAAATGCAGCGAAAAACGCCTTTCGCGTGTTCGTTTGGATTTTCATTCGTGTAGGGGCGCTCGGTAGCAGCATGTCGCGTGACTTCAAACGAATCCTCGGAGAGCTGCTTCCTCCACTCGGCTTCAGTTTTTATGATGGTGGCAAGGGACTCCACCGTTTTGCGCTGGCCTGAATCTGAAAACTCTACGATCGAGACCTTCTTCGGAAGATCTGCGGACGCTGCCGAGGCACGTGCTGGCTCACTGCTCCGAACGTACCCGTAGGCAAGCGCGGCGGCCGCCGCACCAGCACCGATCAAGAATGAGCGACGACCCATCGCCCTTGGAAGCTGATCCTCTTTTCGATTCAAAGAAAACATATGGACCTCCAGGGATTCGACTTTATTCGCTCGCGAGCGCAACCGCAGCAGGCTGCACACAAAGCCGGAAAGATACAGCAACATGCTGCGGTCCTTCACAACCTTAGAGTCGTGATCCGGGACTAGTTACAGAGTTCCCGTATTTAGCCCGAAACCTCTCGTCAGTAGTACGCTTCAAATGCCCTATTCGGATGAGGACGAACCGTTCAGCTGCGTTCGATCGGACAAGGCGCTGAATGAGATGCCCTTTGAACGCAATTGCTATTGGCGCCTTGTTTGACGGAACCTCCCACGGACTGGTCAAACAAGACTGGGCCCACTAGGTTGTACAGGCTTTTTCAGAACAGCGTGTATCTGATCCAGTCCTCTAGTTCCCCAAGATGCGAATACGGTACCAACTTGCAATTCGGGTGCGTGATGCCAGTGATCAAGAGCGATATCTTCGTCACTACGGCCCGCCGATAGAATAAAACCACTTTCTTGTCTGTGGCTCCCAGAAGGTAGCCAGTCTCAAAACCCAAGCCGAATGAGGAGCCCGAAACTTCAGCCACAAACAGATCACACTGCTGAAGCCACGCCATGTCCCGCCGGTAAACTTCCTGAGGCGAAATAGACCGGTCCGCCTGCCAGGCGTCCTCGCGGATCAAATGACGGGTGAGCACGTCGTGGCCCAGTTCCTCCAACAGCTCAACGATCTTTGTGGCTGCCACCACGGAGGAGCGGTCCCCCGCTACGGTGAACCCAAAATAGATCTTCATAGGCGACCCTTGCGGAACCCCGCTCATCGCAAAATGCGCCAAGGGCAGAGCGCCTCGCTCGGTTATTGAGCGGCTGGGCTCTGTTGGGCGGAGAGCTTACTCGAGTCTGCGCCTTCCGCGGCAGTTGGTTTCGAAGCGGCTTCCTTCTTTGCACTTTCCGCCTTCTGCTTGCAAAGCGCCTGTTGGCCGCCGGGAATCGCGGCGCACATTGTGAATGCCTCCGCAGCGTCGGAATAATGGTCGAGTCCGTCGAGCGATTTACCCATCACAAAATAATCGCTTGGGTCGAGATGGGAGGCGCCGGACGTGGCTTTTTTCATCTCGGCAACCGCTTTTGCGAAGTCTTCCCTCTGGTAATACACCAGCCCCATGCCGCTGTGGGCCTGCGATTCGTATTCAGATCTTGCGAGCGCGAATTCCTTGTCGGTCATTCCGGCCGGTTTGGTGAGGGTCGGAAGCAATTCCAGCGCGTGCTTCTCGTATTGTTCTGCTTTGTCCAGCTTAGCGGCCGAATCGTTCGAGTGGGGAATCACCCAGCCGACAAACACCAGGACGGTCACGTCATCCGGATTGAGGGCCAGGGCTTTGTCGGCGTACTCGTCCATTTTCTCGAAGTCTTGCTTCTGGTATGCGGCGGTGGTGAGCTGCGAGTAAACGGCCTCGGAAAAAGGACCGGCGGGATATTTTTGCACGAAGGCGTCGCCGGCCTCAATGCGCTTGTCGGTATCTTCCACATGCATGTTGAAGAAAGCCTTGTAGTCGGCCGCCTCGCGAGGGTCAATTTTAGCGGCGACCGATACCGCGCCCGAGCGAGTCGCCCTGGAGGGTGCGCCGAGCAGGTTGTATTGATCCTTGATGGGACAAAGTTCCCCCGTTCCCTGTGCCAACGCGCGTGGCGCAGCGCATAGCACCAGCCCACATGCGATCGCGGATAAGACCATTTTTTCGCGGAGCGATTCGATCTTCATGGATGCCTCGTTCCCTTCTAAGATGTCCCGCGGGCGGTAAAGTTACAAAGTAATTGGCCGCCCGCATCGCAAACTAAACCGGATGATTCGCAGCCATGTTCAAGCCGGGGTGGCCCACCCTCCCGCGCGCCTCCAAAGTAATGTCCGGGAGACTTGCAGGGTACCTCGCCCTCGGCGCAGGCGAGGGTGGCCCACGCTTTCGCGCGGTATCGTTCCTGTTGTTTTGCTGAATTGCGATGGACGCATGACCACACCGCGTGATACCACTTCGGTAGTTGAGGTTGAAGTTGATTGCTTCTCGGGTTTGCCGTTGCTTTTGCGGTTCCCGCTGCCGCACTCCCGGCTGTCCGGGGTTGGCAGGCGAGGGTGCGCCACCGTGGCGCAAGCGATGCGTAACAAACTGGAGCGGCGATACGGCGGACGGCGCCGGAACTTTGCCAAGCGTCCGACGCGACGGATGTACCGACGCAGCGTCTAAAACCGGACCCTGCAAAAACCGCACGGTCCGGCACCCGGAAAGACTCCCTTTAGAATCGAATCAACAATCCGGCGGTGAACGCCACGTTGTTTTGTAGGTTGGTCGTTACTCTTACGTTGTAGTCGGGCAGCCCGGAATAAAAGTCCCGAGCCTCCAGCCGAAAGCCAATCGGGATTTTGAACACGTGGAGTACGGTGTGGGTGTCAACACCCCCGCCGAACTCAAACGTGCCGGTGTTTCTCCCGCGTTCAAACACAGCCGCCGCTGTAGGTTGGGCTGACAAGAACCGTGCGTATCCGCCGCCGAACTCAAGCCATGGCGACAGTGCTCTGCGAGGATTGAATTTTACGCGAACGTGCGGCGTCAGAAAAATATAAGCATACGACTTTGGCGCGTTCTGCGTGGATTGGGTCAGTTGCACGTCGAAGGGAGATGCCAGGAAGTCGATGCCTGCATAAACCGCCGCCCGGTTTCCCGAGACGATGCGATGATCGTATTCCGCTCCCAGCTCGAGGCTTGCGTCGAAATTCAAGCTACGATTCGGCAGAACATTGCCGCTTGGTCCAATGAGAGACGCACCCGGCGCCAAACTCTGACTCGGAGTGAGGGTTGCTCCGATGTTGAGCCCTATTTCATTTTTTTCCTGCGGTGAGATTGGGATTGCCCAAATAAATAGTCCGATCATAAGTCCAACCGCTAGCTTCATGGTTCTCCCTTTCGAACATCATCAGGTTGATTCGGCAAGCCGCGAAAAGTTACAGGGCCGGAGCCACCAAGACATATGCGCGAGGGCTTGCCATCGGGGTCGGATGGACAAGCTCAATTTGGTTGTCCTTCGCCAAAATTCTGCGCATCGAAAATAGTATTCCCTGCCACTGCGGCTGTCCCATCTAGGTTATCCCCTCATCCCTGAGCGCCAAGACAGCCTCCCGGCAGATCCCCCGCGCGGAACTGTATATAACGATGGAGGAATCCCGACGTTTTCGCGACGCTAGGCTGGTTCGGATTAGGCAGCTCGGTCGTACGGGTGGTGCAGCCCTCCCAGTCGCACATGAGGAAGGACGCGACCTGAGGGTATGGCGCGAGTTCTGCCGTCTGGCGTTCCCTTCCCGAGTCCGAGATGCGTGCGGTCTTCGTGGTAGTAGCGGGCGGATTCAGAGAGCAAACGTTTCAGGTGGCGTTCGTCAACTGCAATGATGTGATCTAGGAGATCTCGTCGGCAACTCCCTACCCAACGCTCTGCAACTCCATTCTGCCAAGGACTTTCGAACGAGGTGCGGACGGGATTCACCTTCAGGGATCGAACCGCTGCGGGAACTTCCAGTCCATACTTGGCATCACCATCAAAGATGACGAACCTCGGAGCGGATCCAAATGGAAATGCTTCTCGCAACCAGGCGGAATACGTACCTAGCCACCGTGGGTCAGCGATCTTGTAGCAGTCTCTTAGCTTGTCCGCTTTCTCTACGACGTCGATCAGCGTCGTAGGCCTCTTGCGCTCTTCGCACGGCAGCAGAGTATTGGCGCGTCCAGTTGAACAAGGCCGTGACTGGAGTTTCAAGCGTGTCCCCTAGTGGTGTAAAGGAATATTCGACGCCGAGCGGAGAATCGGTGAGGACCCGCCGTGCGATAAGGCCGCTGCGCTCAAGCTGGCGCAGACACTGGGTAAGAGTCTTCTGGGAGATGCCGGGAACGAAGCGCTTCAAAGCATTGAATCGCGCCTTCCCTTGGTGATCGCAAAGTGCGCAGAGGATCAGAAGATGCCAGCGCCCGGCGATCTGGTCCACCAGCACACGGTCTAGTCGAACACTCATCTCGATTGCTTTATCCATGGCCAGTTACCTCAGTTCCCCTTAGTGTAGTTCAGGTGCGTAATTGACACTAGGTATTCTACAGATACCATCGTGGAGTGGCTACAGAATGAAACGCGGTTAGAAAGCGCAAGCAGATCGAAGGGGGCAGCAAGATGACAGCAACGATTGACAGAGAACGGTTCGGCCCGTGGGCGCTCGTTACGGGTGCCTCGTCCGGAATCGGCAAGGAATTTGCGCGGCAAATCGCAGCGTCGGGGATCAACGTAGTGCTGGTTGCCAGGCGAGACGCATCGCTTGCCGATCTTGGACGTACCATCTCACAGGAGTTTGATGCTCAGTACCGCGCCTTGGCTATGGACCTCTCACAAGAGGGATTCATAGTGAGACTCGCCGACGCTACGCGCGATATCGACATTGGGCTCGTCGTCTCCAACGCGGGCACTGGAAATCCCGGCGAGTTCTTGAAGCTTGATCGGCAGTTGCTTCAGGCGACTTTGCAGCTGAATACGATGGCGCATCTGGACATCACCCACCATTTCGGCGCGAAACTCGCCGAGCGGAGGCGGGGCGGCTTGATCCTCGTGGGGGCCATGGGTGCGGAAAACGGCGTTCCCTGTATGGCGAATGACGGAGCCGCGAAGGCGTATGTACACAGCCTTGGCGAGGCGCTTCACTATGAGTTTAAACCTCTAGGTGTCTACGTCACCGTACTGGCGGCCGGGTTTACGAACACAGCGGTGCTCGAAAAGTTCGGCTTGGATCCGAAGACCATGCCGATGAAACCGATGAGCGTCGAGCAGTGCGTATCTGAGGGCCTCAGTGGTCTGCTCAAAAACCGCTCCAGAATCGTTCCAGGCCGGATGAACCGCATCATGAACGCCCTCGTGCCCGCTTCTCTTGCGCGGAAGATGGAGGCGGACCTGCTTCGTAAAGGGCTTGTCAGCAGGTCCGCTGTTGCGACTGCTCGCGGCGAGGCCTAGCGGGATTGTTGTAGGTTCACGGCCAACCCGGAAGATATCAGCCCGGCGGTCAGGTTAGTACCGATAAAGCTGTAACGTTTATGGTAAGAGTCTCTACGCGCTGTCGATTGAAGGACGCCCCGCTTTACTACCAGCAGCCGCGACACAATCTCCGGATGATTACCCCGCGAGCTGAAAGTTCTCCAAGTAATTGCGCCACTCCTAGAGAGGTCTCACGGTCGCCCGGGACAATGACTGCCCATTCCAGGTTCTCTCGAAACTCTTTCGACCTAATCTGCCATTGCCCGAAAGACGACGACTTCGCCTCGCCAATTTGGACGATGGCCCAGTGCCGCACCAGCGCCAGCGCGGCCGCCTCGTCAGGTTCCGGTCCGGACAGTATAAAGTGGTTGTTCCCGTGTACCAGAATGCCGACCATGCGTTCTCAAGCCTCCAGCCGCGGGTCAGCAACCGGGTAACCGATTGCAAAATGGTAGACGACTTGTCCTAGCTCAGATGAGAGGCCCAGATATCGGTTCACTTCGTCATCAAAAAATGCTCCGATGCCT
>Ga0209006_10000797_pt1 | contig 29100 bp, 26 predicted proteins | sample JacPin_JW_Ref_O2_FD_188567 | JGI IMG/M metagenome (GOLD analysis project Ga0209006, IMG submission 188567) | Forest soil microbial communities from Algoma, Ontario, Canada - Jack Pine, Ontario site 1_JW_Ref_O2 (SPAdes) (version 2) | ecosystem: Environmental > Terrestrial > Soil > Boreal...
CCTCAGCCGATCTTGTTCGTGCACGGCGCGACCGCCACCGGCGAGTTCGAATGGGGTGGGCTGGCTGCTGGGCTGTCGCCTGCCTATCGCTGCATCCTTCCCGATCTGCGCGGCCACGGCCGATCCGGGTTTCGTGGGTCGGACAACACGGGCGACGCGATGTGTGCGGATCTGCTGCACCTCATTGACCACCTGAAACTCGGCCGGCCACACATCGTGGGTTTCTCCTACGGCTCCGAAATCTCGCTGATGCTTGAACTCTTGGCGCCAGGTACGGCACGGTCGCTTGTGCTCATCAGTCCCGGGACCGGACGCCCCACCGACTACCGGATTCCGCGTCTCGAGTCTCTGCAGCGCAGGTGGCCGTACGCGTTGCGACGCCTGCACGAAGCCAACCACGGACCGGAGCACTGGCGTCTCCTGGTGACAGCCCTGCACGAGGACAGTGTCGGCCGCTCCGAGCTTTCGTCCGACATCTTGGCGGGCATCGGGTGCCCGGTCCTGCTGCTCGCAGGTGACCGCGACGAACCGACGCGACAGGCCCAGGGACGGCGGTTCGCCGAGGTCAATGGGCAGGCACGCTATGTGGAGATTGCTGGCGCGGCGCACGCTGCCCACCATGAATGCCCGGATAGGGTTAACCAGGTCATCGGTGAGTTCCTTGCTGAAGTCGACCTTGAGAGAGCGGGGACGCCATGGCGCGGACAGCTGTGAAGCCGAAGGATCAGCAGCCCATAGAGGAGCCCGTGCCGAGCTGGCAGCGGGACAGTGTCGATCGGTCGCTGCGGAATGCCCGCGCACGGGCCCAGCAGCGCAGTGACCGCTTCGTCGCGGCGGCGGTGGAACTTCTCGAAGAGCGCGACGAGAGCGACTTCACCATCCAGGACGTCGTCGACCGCTCCACCATGTCGCAGCGCACGTTCTATACCTTCTTTGACTCCAAAGACAGCCTGCTGCTCGCCGTCTACGAAACGATCCTGCGCAAAACCGCCATGCCGATCTTGCGGGAGCGCTGCGAAGGCATCGCTGACCCGGTGTTGCGGCTCAGGGCGCTATTGGAGGCAATCTCCGAGATCACCGCGATGCCGGCGCGGCTATCCCGTGGATTGAGCGTCCTTCACTTGCGGCTCACCGAGTCCCGCCCGAATGACCTTGCGTACGCGTTGGAACCCCTGCACGCCCTCCTCGTCGAACTGCTGACCGGAGTCGCTGATGCGGGTCTGCTTCGCGAGGACGTCGGACTGGCCACGCAGGCGGCGCTGCTTCAGGAGCTGTTGCTCGCCACCTCGCACTCCGCGGTGCTGGCCGGCGGCCGCCAGACCAGTTTTGACGATATGTGGGCGTTCTGTTCGGCGGCCATCCTTCGTCCTGGGGACTGACCGCGGCGGGCAAGTCAGGTGACGGCTCCGCTGATCTTGAGGCTGATCAGCTCGTCGTCTGACTTGCCGAGTCCGCGCAGGATCTCATCGGTGTGTTCGGCGAACTGTGGCGCCCGCGCGAGTCGCACTGGCTTCTCATCGAATTGGACGGGATTGGCGACCAGTTCGCGGCGCGTGCCCTCGATGTCGATCACTTCGGCGATCATTCCATTGGCCCGCAGCGCGGGGTCCTGGCCCACTTCGCAGGGATCCTGCGCGACCGCCCATTGGCCTTCCATTCCGGTGAACCGCGAAGTCCATTCGGCGAGCGTCCGGGTGGCAAGTACCTCTTGAACGGCCGCTGCCGCCGCTGCAGCGTTGCCCATCAGGGACTCGGCCGTGGCGAACCGGTTGTCGGAGAGGAGGTCCTCGCGATCAATGCGCTGACAGAATTCCGGCCAGTAACGGCCCGGCTGGAGCATCGCCAGAACGAGCCACCGATCGTCGGAGGTTCGGTAGTTACCGACCAGGGGATTGGTCTGCGCCGAGTTGCCTGGTGCCCGCCGCGGCGGCGGACTCCCCTCAAGGAGTGCGAAGCCGACTGACAATGCGGTCGCCCACGCGCCGACACCCAGCAGGGAGACATCGACGACCGAGGTCTCGCCGGTGCGATCCCGTGCGAACAGCGCGGCCGCGATGCCCCCGGCGATCGTCATTCCGCCCATCGAGTCGCCGTAGGCGCCGGCTGGCATTGCGCACAGGCCGTCATAGTCCATCGGTGTGGTCCCCAGCGCGCTGCCGCCCCGGGCCCAGAAGGCGGTGCTGTCATAGCCGCCCTTCTCACTGTCTGGACCGGTGCTGCCGAAGGCCGAACCGCGGACATAGATGATGCCCGGGTTGATCTTGCGGACATCCTCGAGCTCGATGCCGAGCCTGCGCCGCGCCGTGGGGAGGAAGTTCGTCAGGAATACGTCGCTGGAGCGGATCAGCTCGTGCAGCACGCCGAGGGCTTCGGGCTGCTCAAGCGCCAGGCCGATGCTGCGCTTGCCGCGGTTGGGATGTTCCATCAGTGGCGCGAAGGATCCGCCGCCAACCGGCATGTCCATCAGAGCGGAGAGGCCGCGCTGGGCGTCGCCGGTCTCGGCGTGCTCGACCTTGATCACGTCGGCGCCCCAGTCCGCGAGGACCGCGCCCGCGGCCGGGACGAAGGTGAACTGCGCCACCTCCAGGACACGGACGCCTTCCATCGGTCGCATCACAACGGTTCTCCTCTGTCCTGACAGTGTTTCGATTGATAGAGAAGGGATTTCGCGCTGGGTCAGATGCTGGCCGGACGGACATGGATGACGTCCATCATCAGCTCGCGCGGCTGGGTGAGGACGTCGTGCAGAACGTCCGCGACGGTCGCCGATGTGAGGAATTGGGTTCCGCTCATTCGCGTCAGGTAGCCGTCGGCCTCCCAGATCGGCCAGGCCCGCTCGATGTCGCCGGGAGCGAAGTTTTCATGGATTCCGGTATCGCCGACGGCGCCCAGGATGACGAGGGTTACCCGAATCGAGTCGCGCCGGAGTTCCTTGTTCATCGCCACGGTGAAACCGTTGAGCCCACGCTTGGTGGCGGCGTAGAGAGTCATCATCGGCAAGTGGTCGAGGGTGATCTCGGACGAGATGTTCATGATGTCGCCGCCGCCCGCCGCGCGTAGCAGGGGGATGGCCGCGCGCGTGGTGTAAATCGGTGCGACGAGGTTGGTGTTCACGGTGACAGCGATGTCCTCGTCGCTGGCCTCCTCGATCATGCGAATCCGGCTGGCGCCGGCCGAGTTGACCAGGACGTCGACGCGTCCGAACTGCGCCGCCACCTGCTCGAAAGCGACGCAGACTTCGGTGCTGGAGGTGACGTCGGTGACGATCGGGACGGCATTGGCGCCGACGGCGTCGGCGATCTCATCGAGCAGCAGCTTGCGACGGGCGAGTAGCACGACGGTAGCGCCCTCCCGTGCGAATCGCTGAGCGGTTGCCCTTCCGACGCCCATGGAGGCTCCGGAGACCACGACGACCTTGCCCTCCATGCTGCGGGACATCACAAGCCTCGATTCCGTGTGCTGGGTAATGACGATTTTGCCCGAGCAGCCCTGCACTGATATGCGGTACTGCGTTGCGTCTTGCGCACATATCGTTCTACCATGACGCGTACGCCATAGTCATCATCCGGACAGAGAACTCATCCGGGCGCGCTTCATATGGAGGGAGTCCGTTGTGCCGACACGTGTCACGGGCAAGGAGGCCAAGGAATGGGCGTCGCAGCATCTGTGGGGCAACTGCAGCTCGTTGTACACGCCGTTCTCGGGTCCTACTGGCGATGAGATCGACTACACGGCGCTGCGCACGCTGGTGCGCCACTGCCTGATCGATCTGGAGCAGGACGGCATCTGGCTCACCGGAGGCATCGGCGAGTTCTGGTCGCTGACCACCGAAGAGCTCAAGGAGGTCGTACGGGTCGCCGTGGAGGAGGCGCGCACGGTCAAGCCGGGGGCGCTGGTCCAGGTGATGTCCAGCACCGACACCGCGAAACAATGCGTCGAACTTACGTTGCATGCGGAGGAACTCGGCGTCGACATCTGCTACATCCTCACCCCGTACTTCGAGTGCTCCGGCAAGCCGGGCGTCTTGGAATACGTGCGGTACGTCGCCGACCGAACCGACATGCCGCTCGGGTTCTTCAACTCGCACTCCACCGGCCTGGTGCTGACGCCGAGCGAATGTGTGGAGTTGTACCGCGAGGTTCCGGCGCTGTGCGGGCTGAAGAACGGGCTACTCGACGCTCAGCACAGCCTGACCGTACACAGGCTCGCACCCGAAATGGTGCTGTGGGAGGCCGACGACGAGGCGGGCATCCGGTTGGGCATTCCGCATCCCGGAGCGCTGGGTTCTGCGCTGTACCTCTACGAAAAGCCAGGACTTCTGCTGTTCTCCGAGTGGATATCGCTTCTGGTGTCCGGCGACTTCGAACGGGCCGAGAAGTTCGCTGCCGAAACCGGGTTGGCGGACATGAAGGCCGCCAGCCGCCGCTACCAGGCGCATCCTGCACGGCCGGGCTCGTTCACGCACTGGGGCGCGGGGTTCAAGTTCGGTGCCTCGCTGCTTGGCTTGCCGGTCGGCGACTACCCGCATTCGCGGCCCCCACAGACGGCCTTTCCCGACGACCTCAAGGGCCCGATCCGGGACGCCTACGCTGCGTCCGGGTTCATCAAGTCCTGAGAAACGGAGCGTTGCCTGTGAGCAGCGGCGAGCGTTCCTCGGCGCTCGCCGACCCCGCTGTACGCGTAACGCGCGAGGGGCCGGTGGCGGTGGTAGTACTTGCCCGGCCGGCCAAGTCCAACGCGATGGATGGCGAGGTCACCCGCGCGCTGCTGGATGCCGTCCGCTCGCTCTCCGACGACGGCGACGTCCGGGCAATGGTGCTCACCGGCGACGGTACGGCGTTCAGCGCCGGCGGCGACATCGAGACGATCCGAGAGATGGGCGCGGACAGGGGAGTTCGCGAGGCGATCCTCGACGAGCATCAGGAGTTGTTCTGGGCCATGACACGCTTGCCGTTCGCGAGCGTTGCAGCGGTCAATGGCGCCGCAGTCGGGGCAGGTGTCACCGTCGCGCTGCTGTGTGACCTGGTTGTCATGGCACAAGACGCGTTCCTGTCCGACCCGCGGGTCTCACTCGGCCTCCTCGACGGGGCGGGCGGAATTGTGTTGTGGCCGTTGCTGACCAGTCTCTCGGCGGCTAAGGAGCACCTGTTGCTCGGCGATCGGGTCCCGAGTGCCGAAGCCCACCGGCTCGGTCTGGTTAACCGCGTCGTTCCCACCGAAGACACCGTGCCGGCGGCCCTGGACCTGGCCCGCCGGTTGGCGACCCTACCGCCGCACGCGGTGCGGGAGGCGCGGCGCTTGCTGAACTCCCACGTCGAGCGGGCAGCCCCGGTGCTGTCCGAGTGCGCGCGGGCCGAGAGCGAATGCTTCGAGACGGACGAGCACCGCGTAGCGCTGGACCGGTTGAGCGTGCGACTTGGCACTAGACCGCCAAGGGAGTCGTAGTGGTCTCACCCACGCGTGTCGCGCTGGTCACGGGAGGTACCCGCGGGATCGGGCGCGCCGTGACCGAGATGTTGGCCGACTCCGGGGTCGACGTGGCCGCCGCGTACACCACCGATTGCGTTGCAGCAGAATCGGTCCGGGACCGATGTGAGAAGACGGGGGCCCGTGTGACCCTGCATCGGGTGGACGTGGGCGATCCGGACTCTTGCCGGCGCCTCGTCGACGAGGTCCTGGACCAACACGGACTACTCGACTACCTCATCAACAACGCCGGCACGGTCACCGAGCAGCGCTACGGTGACATCACACCTGACGACTGGCAACGGCACCTGGCGGTCAACCTGTCGGCCGCGTTCTTCCTATCGCAGGCAGCCATGGGCACCATGATCGAGCGCCGCTTCGGGCGCATCGTCAACATCGGCTCGGTGTCCGCCACGATGGGCAGCCCAGTGCAGATCCCTTACGCCGCCGCCAAATCGGGGCTCATCGGATTGACGCGGTCGACCGCACGTGCCGTCGCACGAAAGGGAATAACGGTGAACTGCGTGATCCCGGGCAGCTTCGACACCGATTTGTCGCAGGGGCTGGAGTTCACGGCCCGCGACGTCGTGACGTCGATGATCCCGGTCGGCCGGTGGGGGCGGCCCGAGGAACTCGCGCACGCGATCAGCTTCCTGCTCGACGACCTGGCCTCCTACGTCACCGGGGCAGTCCTGACCGTGGACGGCGGAATGAGTATGGGCGGATGACCCCGACGCCGCTGACGGCCGCGCGCATCGTCGCCCCCGGTGTACCGGAGGACCGGCAGGACGAGTACCGGAGGCTGGGCTACGTCAACGACATGACCATGAGCTCGTCGGTCGAACGTGCTGCCCGGCTGTGGGGCTCCCGCCCCGCGCTGGCCGAGGCGGACCTACAAATGACGCACCGCGAAGTGCTGGAACTCGTCGAGCGCGCCGCCGCTTGGCTAACCGGGGCGGGAATTCGACCGGGCGACGTCGTGTGCTGGCAGACGCCGAACTGGTGGGAGGCCCATCTGCTCGGTCTGGCCGTCTGGCACGTCGGCGCGGTGAGCGCCCCAATTGCTCCGTTCTACCGGGAGCACGAATTGCGCCAGGTGATCGAGGAGGTGCGGCCGGCGGCCGTCATCACGGCCGAGTCGTTCCGCGGTTTCGAGCACGCCGAGGCCTTCGAGGACCTGCTCGCCGAGAACGGCCTCGACGAGATTCCGCGGATCCTGCTGCGGGGATCACGATTCGGCTGGACGCCGTTCGACGACGTCGTGTGGCACCCGCGACGCCTACCGTCCGCCAAGGTCGGAGCGGACGAGCCCTGCCTGGTCCTGTTCACCTCCGGTACCACGTCGCGCGCCAAGGCCGCCGTGCACTCGTCACGAACGCTGTTGGCCGAGACCCGGCAGCTCGCCGATGCGTGGGGGCTGCGCTGGGACGATGTCGCCTACATGGCCGCGCCGCTGCAACACATCACCGGACTGCTTAACGCCATGACAATCCCCTTACTGGTGGGGGCGTGCGCGGTGCTCGCCGAGCGCTGGGAACCCAGCCAGGCGGTGCAGGACATCGTGGCGCACCAAGTGACCTACTCGGCAGGCGCGACCGTGTTCCTGCAGGAGCTGACCGACGCTGCTCGAGATGCCCGGGTCCGATTGCCGCTGAGGATGTTTGCCTGTGGGGGAGCCTCGGTGCCACGCGGGGTGATGGAGCGCAGCGAGGAGCAAGGTATCCCCGCGGCACGGGTGTACGGGATGACCGAGCTGCCGACGGTGACGGTCATGAACCGTGCGGACCCGTTCGATTTGCGCGCGACGACCGACGGCGCCGTGGCGCCAGGGGTGGAGGTGCGGGTACTTGGCGACGATTGTCGGCCGCTGCCAACGGGTTTCGCGGGCGAGCTTGCGGTGCGGGGACCCGAGCGGATGCTCGGTTACCTTGAGCCGGAAGCCAACCGGGCCGCGCTCGACGACGCCGGCTGGTTCCGGACCGGCGACATCGGTATCGCCGACGACGGGTTCCTCACGATCACCGGCCGAATAAAAGACGTCATCAACCGCGGTGGCGAGAAATTCTCCGCGCGAGACATCGAGGACCTCCTCGCGACGCACCCCGCGGTGCGCCAGGCCGCTGTCGTCCCGGGTCCCGACGCACGGTTCGGTGAGATACCGGTCGCCTTCGTCGTCCTCCACGACCGCGGGCAGGCCTCGGTCGGCGAACTGGCCGCCCACCTGCACACGGCGGGCCTGGCCCGCCAGAAAACCCCTACCGCATGGCATTTCGTTGATTCCCTGCCGATGACACCCTCCGGCAAGGTCAAGAAGTTCGAGCTGGCCGCCACCGCCCTCGCCGCGAGGAGCACACGATGAACATCGATCAATTCCGCGCCGTGCTCGACTTCGGCCGGGACGGCGACGGCCGCACCGTTCTTCCGGTGGCTCACGAGCGCGCGGAGCGGATTTTCGGCGGACAGATCCTGGCTCAGTTGGTGGCGGCAGCGGGGCCCGATCGCACTGTGAAATCGTTGCATGTGGCGTTCCCGCGTGAGGGGCGCCCGCACGACCCGTTGTATTTAGATCTCGAAAACAGCCACGACGGCCGCACGCTCGGATTGCGCCGAGCGGTCGTATACCAGGACACCCAACACGTCGGGGAGCGCCGCGTCGTTGCCACCGGTGCGATCCTCGTTGACCGCGCCGACGACGGGTACGACTATCAATTCAATGCTGTGGCCCACGCAGATCCGTTGGCGGCCAGGCCGATCGACTTCCCCGTGGTACCTGGCGAGACGAGACTGATCAGCAACATCGGGCTGGACGACGCGAGCGCCGTCCCCTCCGAACTCGCGTTCTGGATGCGTTGTGGCGACTTCACCGACACCATGCTGGCGCGCCCAGTGCTTGCGTACGTATCGGATTGGCCGGTGATCGGCACGCTGCTCAAAGCAGTACCCGGCATCAGCCAGCAGGACGCTCACGTCCGGCTGCAAACCGGCGTAGTCAGCCACTCGATCTGGTTTCACCGGCCGTTCGATGTGTCGGAGTGGCTGCGGGTGGAGATTCGCGGTGAGCGGCTCGCCGGCGGCCGCGGCTTCGGCACCGGCGCGGTCTATAGCCAGCCCGGATCGCTCGTTGCCTCATTCGCTCAGGAGAGCGTGATCAGACCCTACGCATAAAGGAGAGAAACCATGGCAGCAGAACATTTCGTTCGGTATGAGACCGACGGCGCGGTCGCGGTGATCACGCTGGACCGGCCGCAAGCCGCCAACGCGCAGACACCGGGCATTCTCAAGGACCTCGACGACGCCTGGCGGCGCGCTGACGAAGACCCGGACGTGCGGGTGATCGTCTTCACGACGACGGGTAAGCATTTCTCGGCCGGACACGACATGTCCGGCAGCGATCCATCCGCCAACGGCCGCAACCTTCGTCCCAAACGTGCGGAGGACGGAAAGCTGGTGGCGGAGGATTACTACGACTGGGAGACCCGCGGCTACCTGGAGTACGCCAAGCGCTGGCGTGACATCCCGAAACCCACGATCGCGGCCGTGCAGGGCAAGTGCATTGCTGCGGGGCTGATGCTGTGCTGGCCCTGCGACCTCATCGTCGCAGCAGACAACGCCCAATTCTCGGACCCGGTCGCGCTGTTGGGCATCATGGGCGTCGAATATCATGCTCACACTTGGGAACTGGGGCCCCGCAAGGCCAAGGAGATGCTCTTCACGCAGGATTCGGTGAGCGCCCAGGAGGCATTGCGCACCGGGATGGTCAACCATGTGGTGCCGCTGGAAGAGCTTCTTGAATTCACCCTGCGGCTCGCGCAGCGGATCGCGCGGACCGACCCATGGGCGTTGCGGATGGCCAAGCGCGCGGTCAATCACACACTCGACACGATGGGCTTCTCCAACGCGATCGCCTCGTGTTTCGACATGCACCACCTCGGCCACGCCCGTGCGCTGGCGGCTACCGCGGGCAGGACCGTCGTGATGGCGGACTTGGACCGGATGAAGGCCGCGGGGCACTCCGGCGCGTAGCGGACCGCGCCGACACCGCCAACCACACCACGCCGAAAACGAAGCGAATAGGAGGAAGTGTGACAAGCACCGCGAATGGGACAATCCGGAGTCAATCAGCGGTCAGTTACCGAAGTGTTGTTGTGGGCCTTGTCGTGCTGGTCATGTTATCTCTAGTGGGTTGTTGGTCCGCCACTGCGTTTTATGGCGTTGATAAACTCACGTCGTCCAACGTGTTCGTTACTATCTCGACGACGACCATCGTAACTGTGCTTCTACTGCCGTGGTTCAATCTCAAAGGACAAGAGAATCTTGATCACGAACAGCGCATGGAGAAAATGGCTGCTTCGTGGTTAGCGGTCCTTGCTGTGGCACATCTGACCTGGGAGATGCCCTGGGTCTTGTTTCACACCTACTTGATGGGTAAGGCAGGTGAAGGACAGCTATGGAGCTATCTCTGGTGGATTTATGCCGATGGTGGGGACACCCGCTACATACACCCCGATGGCAATCTGCTTGCGTTTGAGACCGCAGCAACGTTCATGGGTATCACTGCAGCTGTTCTCGCATATTTACACAAGAAGGCAGGGCGGTTCACCGATAGTCAGCTCGTGGCCGTCATAGCGTTGATGGCATGCGAATTCTATCCGACCACCCTTTATCTCCTCTCTGAGGTCTACGAGGGCATGCCGCACGTAGATGGGACAATCAACTTGGTGGTGAAATTCATCTACGGGAACATTCTTTGGCTTGTTGTGCCTTGGATCGTGTTTCTGTGGGCGAGGCGCGTGCTCCTCTCGCGCCGATAAACAACAAGACGCTCTCCCACTTCCAACACCGGGGCCAAAGGAACCGGCAGATGCTCAAGCAGTTGCTGATGCATCACATACGTGCGCATGCACCCCTTGACCGTGCGTCGTCGGTGGGCCGGCGCGACGGTCACGTAACCGGCATCGGCGAGGCCACGGCCGCGCGGCTCGCCTCCGAGCGGGCCGCGGTCGCGTCGGCCCTGACCGCGCCGCAGCATGTGGCCGAGGAGATCGGCGCCCCCGCCACGAATCTGAAACTGATCCCTTTGTTCAACAGCGTCAACTACTACGGGCTGGGCCCGAAGCGTGGTGGCGCAAACCGTCGACGAGCAGGTCGAGAAGGCGACCGGCCTGCTCGCGCTGGTCTGGCGCGCCAGCGGCGAGGGACACGCCGCTTAGCGCCAGGAGAACGTCGTTGGGCTCGACGTCCGCCCGTATGGTCCCGGCGCTGATACCCGCCGTGATAAGTGTGGTGATGGCGGCGATCAGCCGGGCGCGGCTCTCCGCGTAGGGATCCCCACCGGAAGCGATGACCGCTTGAAGCGCCCCGGCCATGTAGCGCTTGGTCGTCATGTAGTCGATGAAGCGATCCATCCAGGCGCGTGTCGCCTCGTCCGGCGGGAGGGATCTCAGGAGGCCAGGCACCGCGTCGCAGAGGTGGGCGAGTTCCTGGCGGTAGGCCGCCTCGACGAGCGCATCGCGTGTGGGGAAATGACGGTAGAGCGTCCCGATGCCGACACCGGCGGTCTTCGCGATGGCCTCGAGAGTCACGTCCGCCCCGTCGCTCGCGAACGCGCGCACGGCGGCCTCGAGCAGCCGCTCACGGTTGCGCCGGGCGTCGGCGCGCACCGGTCGGCCGATGGTGTGCGACACAGATCGTCCTCTCCGCCCGAACGGTTACAGGGCACTGGTTGCTAAGCGGAGCTTACTCCGGTTAGACTTTTCGACGTACCGGAGGTTCCTCCGATTCGGCGGATGCCGGGTCCGCCTCGAGTACCCACCGCTAACGCACGGGAGTCGAATCATGACTGTGACCACGCCCATCACCACGCCCTTCAAATGGGAAACAACCGCTGCCGAGGTCGTCGGCGGGATCGATCTGGGCGGCAGCCGGGTCATCGTGACCGGTGGGGCATCCGGTATCGGCCTGGAGACCGCGCGTGCGCTCGCCGCCGTCGGCGCGGAGGTGACCCTCGCGGTCCGCGACACCGACGCAGGGCAGCGCGTCGCCTCGGAGATCGTGGCCACCACCGGCAACACGAACATCCTGGTCGCGCATGTGGACCTCGCCGACCGGGCATCGGTCGCATCGTTCGTCGCGGCGTGGGACGGACCGCTGGATGTCCTGGTCAACAATGCCGGCATCATGGCGTGCCCGGAGACCCGCACACTGCAGGGCTGGGAGCTTCAGTTCGCCACCAATCACCTAGGCCACTTCGCGCTCGCCGCCGGCCTGCACCATGCACTCGCAGCCGCCCGAGGGGCCCGCATCGTCTCGGTCAGCTCCCGAGCCCACCTCCGCTCGCCGGTGGACTTCGACGACATCCACTTCCGCACGCGCGCCTACGAACCATGGGACGCATACGCGCAGTCGAAGACCGCCAATGTGCTCTTCGCGGTGGAGGCGACCAGGCGCTGGGAAGGCGACGGCATCACCACCAATGCTCTGCAGCCCGGCACCGTCCGATCCAACCTGCAGCGATACATCACCGATGACGACCTGGAGCGCACCCGCGTACACATCGAAGACGACAATGGGAGCTTCCACTGGAAGACGCCCGAGCAGGGAGCCGCAACGTCGGTGCTGCTCGCGACCTCACCGCTGCTCGAGGGGATCGGCGGCCGCTACTTCGAAGACTGCAACGAGGCAGGACCAAGCCAGCCAGGCACTGGTCGCGGCGTCGCCCCCTACGCGCTCGACCCAAACGCGGCGGCGCGGCTTTGGGAGGTGTCCCTTCAGATGCTGGCGTCTTGACAACAGCCGGTGGCGAGCAGACGCGGGTTCCCAGCGCGATCTGGACGGGTCAATCGGTTGTCAGGACTCGGACAAGCCCTTGCCGGTCGATCTTGCCGGTGGGAAGCATGGGCAGGTCGTTCTCGGCGATAAGGCGAATCACAGTCGGAACCTTGAACGTCGACAGGTTGCGGCGAGCGTGGGCAACGATGGTCTCGACCGACACCCGCGCCCCGTTGGCGGGCACGACAGCGGCCCCAACCACCTGTCCGCGGATCGGGTGCGGCAGGGCGACCACGAAGCTGTGCAGGACTTCAGGCATCGAATCCAACACGGCCTCGACCTCAGCGGGCGAAACGTTGGATCCCGCGGTCTTGATGAGAGTGCTTGCGCGGCCGGTGAAGTGCAGGTGGCCGGCGTTGTCGAACCATCCCCGATCCCCGGTGGCGTACCAGCCGTCCGCGCCGAACACTTCATGGCGTTCTTGCTTGTAGATACCGTTCATCAGGATCAGACCGCGAACCTGAATTTCCCCCTCCTGACCGGGGGTCGCGTCGACGCCCGAGGCGGGGTCGACGATCCGGTGCTGCACCACACCAGGTAGCGGAATTCCGAAGGAGCCGCGCAGTTCCGGCGGCAGCGGGGTGTCGGGCACCTCGACGACCGTGTGCGGGCCGCCAGTTTCGGTCATGCCCAACAGGTTGGGCGCGAGGTCGGGCTCACGTGGTCGGCGGTCGACCGGCAACGCCTCGAGCATGGTGCCGCCCCTCACGCTGGACAGGTCGCGCTTGGCGAAGTCGGGATGGTCGGCCATCGCTTGGCTTGCCTGGGCCCAGCATGAGATGAACGTTGCCCGTTCTCGCTCCAACAGCGCCAGCGTGCTGCCCGCTTCGAACACGTCCTGCGCGAGGATAGCCGCGCCCGTCGAGAGTGCTTGCAGCACCACCATCGTCAGGCCGCCCACCCAGAAGAACGGCATCGGCGAATAGATGCGGTCGGTCGACGTGACACCACGATGCCGCGCCAGAATGTAGGCGTGGCGTACCAGGCTGCCATGAGTGTGCACCACGGATTTCGGCAGCGCCGTCGTCCCGGATGTGCTGACCACGACGAGTTCATCGGCAGGCCCTACCTCGGCTTCGGCCAAACATGCCAGCGACGCAACTGATTCCGTGCGCGGCCACGGTGCCGCCCAGGAGCGGTCGCACTCCGGCCACACGTATACCCGCCGCAGGTACGGCGCCTCTGGCGCAGCGATCACGGCGCCCCCGTCGGTGAGGCTCGGCAGCGCGTCCTGTATCCGCTCGACGAGGTCGCGGCCGGCGATCGACTGGCCCATCAGCACCACCTGGACATCGGTGTGCCGCAACAACCGCGCGAGTTCCCCACCGGGTGCGAAAGTCGACAAGGGAACGGTGAGCGCGCCGATTCGCGCGGCTGCCAGCCAGGAGATCAGCCACTGGGCGCAGTTGGGGAACAGGATGCCAACCCTGGTTCCCTTGCCGACGCCACTGGCCAGCAGGGCGTCTGCCAGTTCGAGCGACGCGGTATCGGCCTCGGCGAAGGTCAGTCGTTCGTCATCGGTGATGAGAAACTCGCCATCGGGCGCGCCGCGCCTGTTGGCGAGAAGCTCGGGGATGCTGGCCGGCATGCCGTTGGGCGTCGACTCCTCTGCCGCCGTCTGGGCCCCGGCCATCAGCCGACGTGGATGGGGATGTGCGAGTAGCCGGCCACGTTGGACATGGTGACACGGCGCAGGCCGTCCGTGTCGACGTCGAATCGTGGCCAGTGTTCTTGGAGCTGCTGGAAGGCGACGCGGCTCTCGAGTCGCGCGAGCCAGGAGCCCAGGCAGCTGTGCGAGCCGTAACCGAACGCCAACGTGGTGGCCCCGCCTCGCCTGATGTCGAACGCATCGGGCCGCTCGTATGCCCGCGGGTCGCGTGTCGCGGCGCCGGTCACCAACAACGTCGGAGATCCCGCGGGAATCGTGCCGCCGTCGAGTGTGACGTCGCGGGTTGCGAAGCGTCCCTGGTACTGCGAGGGGGGGTTGAGTCGCAGCATCTCCTCAATCGCGCCCGGGATCAGTGCCCGATCGGCTAGCACCAGCTCCCACTGGTCGGGGTTTCGGTGAAAGGCCATCACACCGTTGCCCACCAGCTTTGTGACGGTCTCACTACCGGCCGCCGCAAGCAGCACCGCGAACGTCGCAATGTCGTCGTCGCTGAGCCGGTGCGTCACCCCCGCGTCATCCTCGTAGGTGGCGGTCAGCAGCCTGCCGATGATCAGGTCGTCGGGGTTGCGGCGCTTCTCGCGCGCCAGTTCAAGGAAATACTCAGCCATCGCCATCGAAGCTGCCACACCACTTTCCGTGGCGAACGGGTTGTTTTCCTCCCGGTGCAGGAATCCGTCGGTCCACAACCGGATCTGCTGTCGTTCGCCCGCTGGGACGCCGAGCATCGAGGAGATGATCTCGACGGGGAACAGAGCGGCGAAGTCGGCCACGACGTCGAAGTTCTGCCTATCCTTCAGCGCGTCGATGTAGGAGATCACCACCTCCACCACGAGCGGCTCCAGATTGGCGATCGCCGCCTTGGTGAACACCTGCCGCACCAGCTTGCGCAGCCGCTCATGTTCCGGGGGGTCCATGATGATCAACATGTTGGTGCTGAACCGTTGCCGCATCGACAGCGCATCCAAGGTCACCCCGTACGCGCTGCTGAATGTCTCCCAATCCCGGTGGGCGGCAACAACATCCTCGTGGCGGGTCAGGGCGTAGAAGTCCCATCGCTCGCTGTAGTAGACAGGTGCCTCGTCGCGCATCCACCGGTAGGTCTCATACGGATCGTCGAAAAAGACATCCGAGTACGGGTTGAAGTCCACCGGGGTGCTGTCTTCACGTGCTTTCGTGGCGGACGACGCATCCTGATCCGTCGACATATCAGGCGCGCACCCGCATCAAGTTCGACAGATTGCCGCCCATCACCATCGCGACCTCGTCGTCGCCCAGTTCGGGATGGCGATCGGCGTAGCTGAGCGGTTCGGCCAGGCCTTCGGGATGCGGGTAGTCCGAGCCGAAGAGGATGTGGTCGATCGGCACCTGCTTGGCGAGCTCGGCCACGTTCTCCTCCCAGAACGGATTGAAGTAGACGCAACGCCGGATCGCCTCCAACGGGTCCTCTCCGTAGAGCTGCGGCATCTTCTTGTGAATGTCACTAAGGTTCTCGAAAAGCCTTGGCAGCCAGGTTGTTCCGTTCTCCACCATCGCGATGCGAAGCTCCGGGAAACGGGTCAGGAGACCATGGCACGCCAGGGCCGCCACTGCGTCCTCCGCCGGGTTACGGGCCAGGGTGTAGTACGAGCGGAAAGGCGTGGGCTGGAAAGGCCGGAACTCCCCGGCGCCTTCCCAGTCGTGGGCGTACCGGGAGTAGCCGCTGTCCGAGGCGTGCATGACCACCAGCACCCCGGTCTCTACGACTCGCTTCCAGAATGGGTCGAACTCGGGAAGTGCGAACGAGCGCGGGCCGTGCAGTCCGGGAACCGGGGCCGGCCGGATCAGGACCGCCCGTGCTCCTCGCTCGACCACCCAGTTCAGTTCCTCGATCGCCTTCTCGACGATCGGCAGGGTGATGATCGGCGTGGTGAAGATCCGGTCCTTGTAGTTAAAGGACCAGGCCTCGTGCAACCACTGATTCAGCGCGTGGATGATCGTGTGCGTCGCTTCGGGGTGGTCCCGGAACCGCTCTTCGACCAGGCTGGCCAGCGTCGGGTACATCATCGACTTGTCGATGCCCTGTTCGTCGAGCAGCGCCAGTCGGGGCGCCGGTTCGCGCATCGCGGGGGTTGCCTCGATCGCCTTGCCCAGGATCTCGCGATGCGATTTGCCTTCGGGGTTGCCGTTGTGGAAGTAGTCCTCCTGGGCTCCCGGGGCGGCGACCTTGTCGAAGGTGGGGTTCGGGATGTAGTCACTGATCTGCCCTAGGGTGGCGATCTTCGTGCGTCCGTCGACTTCCACGTATCGGATCGCGCCGCGGTACTCGGGCGGCAGGAACTTGGTTAGTGCGTCGCGGGTCTCATACATGTGGTTGTCGCCGTCGAAGACCGGAAAACCCAACTTCTGTGCCATCGAGCTCCTCCTCAGTGTGGCGGGCCTACTGCGCCTGACTCTAACATTGAGTGCGTGAGAAGAGAACATGACGCTATTTTTTTGCATGCGTCAACTCCGTCGGGAGTAATGTGTTTCGCGACGGCAATCCCACCGTTGTCGTCGAGCCCTCGGACGTGGAGGAATCTGGTGTGGACCTGCGGCTGAGTGAAGAGCAACGTGCGGTCCGCGAGACTTTCGCAGCTCTGTTCCGAAAGGAATCGACGCCGCAACGCGTCCGGGCCGCGGAGTCGTCGGGCCTGGACATGGACCTGTGGCAGCGCTACGCGCAGACCGAAGCGCTCGGCATCGGTGTGCCCTCGGAGTGCGGCGGCGGCGACGGAGGTCTACTCGAGCTGGCGCTCGTGGCGCAGGAGGCGGGCCGCCGCCTCGCCCCGATACCGGTCGCCGAGACTGCGGCCGCCGCGCGGCTACTGGCTCGGCTGGAGGAAAAGGAGCTGCTCGGCCCGGTGTTGACGGGGTCGAGCATCGTTTCGCTGGCGACTCGATCCGGACCGGTGAGCGAGCAGCTCCTTGTCGACGGAGCGATCGCCGACGCGGTCGTCGCCCTCGAGGGAGACTCTCTGCTGTATGTGAGGCGTCTTGCCGGGGCCCCGACGAGCCCGCGATCGAACTTCGGTGGATTGGCCCTGGCGCGATGGCACGCCTCCGGCGAACGCCTGTCCCTGGCCCAGGGCGACCGAGCCGGGGCGTTGTTCGCCTCGGCGCTCGACGAGGTCCGCGTGCTGCGGGCCGCCGCGCTGATCGGACTGGCCGCCGAGGCCGTCAGCATCGGCTCGGAATACGCAAAGGTGCGCCACGCGTTCGGGCAGCCGATCGGTATGTACCAAGCCGTCGCCCACCCCTTCGCCGACGCCGTCGCGGCGTTGGACGGGGCCGAACTGTTGATCCACAAGGCCTGTTGGGCGTTGGATTCCGGGCAAGCCGACGGACCGGCGTTAGCCGCGATGGCGTTCGTGTTCGCCGCTGAGACCGCATATCAGGCAGCCGGACACAGCCTTCACGTGCACGGCGGGTACGGCTTCATGGAGGAGTACGACATCCAGCTCTACTACCGGCGCGCCAAAGCGTGGGCGGTCGCATTCGCCGATCCGCGGCGCGAACTGCTCACCGTCGCCGACAGGCGCTTCGGCCCGGTGAGCACAGGAGGTGACTGAGTCATGGACTTCAGCGAGCCCGCAAACTGGGCCCGAATCCGCAGCGACGCGGAAGAATTCGTCGCGCGGTATGTCACCCGCGAGGTGATCGAAAACGAGCGACGCACCGGAGACGGTGCCGACCGGGAGCTGACGCGAAAGCTAGGGGAGCGCGGATGGATCGCCCCGGCGTGGCCGGTGGAGGAGGGTGGGGCGGGCCTCGATCAATTCGAGACCGCTGTGCTGCTGGATGCGCTGCGCCGGGGAGGCGTACCGACGATCGGGCCCGGGACGACGATGCTGCCGGCCAACGCGATCAGGGCCGCCGGTTCATCTGAGCTGAAGGCCAGGATTCTGCCTGGCGTTGCGGCCGGCGAGCTTCTCATCTGCCTCGGCTACACCGAACCCGCGGGCGGATCTGATGTCTTCGCCTGCGCGACCCGCTCCGAGCGTGACGGTGACGATTGGATCGTCAACGGCCAGAAGATCTTCACCACGTTCGCGCATCTCGCTGACTACTGCTTTCTGCTCACCCGCTCGGCGCCAGGGTCCGCCGGTACCCGGGGCCTGACCATGCTGCTGGTGCCGCTGGATTCACCTGGTATCGAAATCCGGCCCGTGCACACCATGGGCCATGAACGCACCAACATCGTGTTCTACAACGACGTTCGGGTCGCGGATATCAACAGGGTTGGCGAAGCGCACCAGGGCTTTTCGGTGATGCTGGCCGCGCTGGAGGCCGAGCAGAACGTCGCGCCCGCCTCGCGGACTGGATTGGTCGCCGCCGATGCGCTCGAATTCGCACGCACTCATCCCGGACCGGACGACACCGCACTCATCAACGATCCCCTGGTGCGGGAGCGCCTGGCACATATGACGATGGAGGCCGAGGTGGCCGACCTGCTCGCCTTGCGGGTGGCGTTCCTGGACGCCGAAGGCGACAAGCCAGGCCCGGTGTCGGCGTTATTCGGGCCGGAAAGCTATGTGCGGGCGTCCGCCACTGCAGCGGATATCGCCGGAACCGCGGGCATGCTCGATTGGACCGACCCAGAGGCCCCCGTCGACGGCGCGCTGGATGCGCATTACCGCAGCGCGGTAGCGACGACGATATACGGCGGCTCCAGCGAGGTGCTGCGCAGCCTGATCGTCGAGAACAGGTTAGGGCTGCCCCGCAGCCGTCCACGTCGCTGACACGTCAGCGGAATCGGCGGGCCAGCCAATCCACACTGTCGTGCGCGGCGCATTTGACCACCGCGCAGTCGGCGAACATGTCGAATCCGTGAATCGCACCGGCATAGACGTGAAGTTCCGTCGACACGCCGGCCCGGCAGAGCCGAGCGGCAAAATCGATGGATTCATCCCGGAGGCAGTCTGCAGTGCCCACGCTGATGAACGTCGGCGGTAGGCCCGCCAGCTCGGCGGCCCTGGCGGGCACCGCGTCCGGCGGCACATCGTCCGTTCCGTAGCGCTCGCCCAGATAGCTACGCCAGCCGAATGCGTTGGATTCCCGACTCCACATTGGAAGGCCTTCGAGCGTGCTCGACGGCGTGGTCATCCGGTCATCGAGCATCGGGTACTCGAGGTATGCGAATGCCAGACCGTCGAGCCCCCGGTCGCGCCAACGCAGCCCGAGAGCAGCGGCAAGTAGGCCACCGGCGCTGCGTCCGCCGACCCCGATGCGGCGCGGGTCCAGCCGCAGATCGGCCGCGTGATCAATGATGTACCGCAGTCCGTTGTCGCAGTCGTCTAGCGGCAGCGGATAGGGCGCTTCCGGTGCCAACCGGTATTCGACGCTGACGCAGGCGCAGGACAGCGAGCGGCACCACTCGTTGAGGCGGCCGTTATCCATAAAGCGGTTTCCGATCACCGTCCCGCCGCCATGCATCCAATACAGGGCCGGCAGGTCATCGGCAGCGTCGCGGGGACGCAGCAGGGTCAGCGCGACCCCGCCGTTGGTGTCGGTTGTGAGGTCGATTCGTTCGATGTCGGGTGCCGGCACGGGCGGGAACGGGGCGTTCTGCCGCATCATCGGCACGGTGTCGGTGGAGAAGACGAAATCGGGTAGGTCGCGGACGGCCTCGCGAATTTCGGGGTCCAGTTCCAGGGGCCTCATCGGTATCACCTGTCCACGTTGGTGTCGGTCGTCTGTGCTCTCAGGGCCAAGTTCGCAAGGATCATATGCGAACGAGGTTACTGCGCTTATATCCAGTGGCAAGAACGATCCGTTGCATCTCACGCAGGTATCGTTCTACTCTGAAGCATTCAAGACTTCCAGGAGGAACTTCGTGCTCCCCGACGACGCCAAGATCATCTCGGTCGACGACCATGTCATCGAGCACCCCCGCGTCTGGCTCGACCGGGTGCCTGCCAAGTACGCGGACGTTGCCCCACGCATCGTGAAGCTGCCGGACGGCAACGACACATGGCTCTACGAAGGGCGCCAATCCGGCAATTTCGCTCTCAACGCCGTGGCGGGCAAGCATCCGCGTGACTTCGGGATGGACCCGCGCAGCTATGACGACATGCTTCCCGGCTGCCACGACATCGCGGACCGCATCAAGGACATGGACACCGAGGGCACATGGGCCCAACTGTGCTTCCCGAACTTCGGCGGTTTCGCCGGCAGCACGTTTTACGCCGCCGAGGACAAGGACTTTGCGAAGCTGTGCGTCAGCGCCTACAACGACTTCATCCTCGACGAGTGGTGCGCCTATGCCCCCGCGCGCCAGATCCCGTTGATGATGGTCCCGTTCTGGGACGTCGAGGCGTCGGTGGCCGAGATCGAGCGGACGGTCGCCAAGGGCGCGAGGTCCATCTCATTTGTCGAGGCGCCTCACAAGCTCGGTCTGCCGTCGTATCACACCGACCATTGGGATCCGATCCTGCGCGTCTGCGAGGAAGCCGAACTTCCGTTGTCGATGCACTTCGGCTCCGGCGGCATGCCGCAAGGGCTCGCGCCGGACGGCGATATGTTCATCAGCATCGCGCTGTTCGGGCTGAACTCGATGATCACAACCGTCGACTTGCTGATGTCCGACGTGTTCTACAAGTTCCCCAACCTCAAGGTCGCCCTTTCTGAGGGCGGCATCGGCTGGATGCCTTACCTGCTGGAACGCATCGACTACTCATGGGGCAGGCACAAGTACTGGTGCAACGTCAACGCGGACAAACTTCCCTCCGAGTTGTTCAGGGAACACATCTATGGCTGCTTCATCTCCGACCAGTCGGGTATCGAGCAACGGCACCGCATCGGGATCGACAACATCATGTTCGAAAGCGACTATCCGCACTCGGATTCCAACTGGCCGCACACCCGCAAGCTGCTCGCCGAGCACCTCATGAATGTGCCGGACGACGAGGCCCGAAAGATCGTCGAGCTCAATGCCCGGACGTTGTACCGGTTTTGGGACTGATGCGCCCGATGACGGATCTGATATTCGACCCGTTCAAGCCCGGGCCACGAGACCAGCTGCCGGAGGTACTCGCCGAACTGCGGGAGCGATTTCCCGTCTACCGCACCAGCTCAGACATCTGGGTGGTCTCGCGGTTCGACGATGTCAAAGCCGTGCAGTCAAACCCGCAGCAGTTCTCGTCGCGACCCAATCCCTACGAGGGCGCCGCACCGCCCGACGACGAGATGAAACCAGAGGTGCTCGACCGACTGCTTGCCCTGGCCGCGGGCATCCCCGTGGACATGGCCGAGATGGCTTCAGCCAAGACGATCGCCGCAGCCGACCCGCCCCAGCACACCCGAATGCGTCGCATCGTCAGTAGGGGATTCACGCCGCCGCGCATCAGGGAGATGGCCACCGCGATCGAGGAGATCGTCGAGCGCTGTTTGGCCGGCATCGAGGACCAACCCGCCTTCGACGTGGTGGAGCGCCTCGCCGTGCCGCTGCCCGTCGAAATGATCTGCCACATCCTGGGCATCGAGCGCAGCCATTACAGCCAGGCCAAGCGCTGGTCGGACGCGTTCGCCGCCGCCGCAGGCGCGGTGTTCAGCAGCCCCGCCGAGCGCAACGAGTTGATGTTGGCCACGGTCAAGGAATTCAGCACATACTTCGTGCCACTCATCGAGGCACGTCGTGCACAGCCCAAAAACGATCTGGTCAGTGCCATGGTCGCGGCGATCGACAACGAGTCGCTGAGCAACGTCGAAACACTGATGGTGGCCATCACCATCATGGTGGCAGGCAACGAGACGTCGACGAATCTGATCGGCAACACCGTCGTCGAGCTCCTTTCGCACCCCGATCAGCTCAAGTTGTTGATCGATGATCCCAGCCTGCTGCCCGATACCGTTGACGAAGCCAACCGATTGACCTCCCCGATCCAGTTCGCCTTTCGCGAGGCGACCGAAGACAACGAGATCGCCGGCACGCCAATCCCCAAGGGCGCCATCATCGCGTTGCACATGGCCGCGGCCAACCGAGATCCGCGCCGCTTCGATGATCCCGATCGCTTCCTGATCGCCCGGCCCCCTGGCAAGAACCTGGCGTTCGGACACGGCATTCACTTCTGTCTAGGTGCGCACCTCGCCGGTCAGGAGGTGCGCACCGCGGTTGGTGGGTTACTGCCGTACCTCGACCGGCTCGAGCTAGCCGGGCCACTGGAGCGCAACCCGACCGCGCTATTGAACGGCTGGCAAAAGATCGAACTTGCGTGGGTCTAGGGAATTGTGCGCGCGAGCCTGAGTGACTACGTCTTGCGTGAGGACTGCGGGGCGGTCCGAGTGTTGACGATGAACCGTCCCGAGGCGCGAAACGCGTTGAATACCGACTTGATCAGCGCCTTGCACACCGCGTTGATGGATGCTGACCACGATGCGGACGTCCGCGCTGTGGTACTGACAGGCGCGGATCCAGCGTTCTGTGCCGGCCTCGATCTCAAGCAGGCCCAGCGCGACGGAGCCGGCTATTTCGAACGGCTTCACGCCGAAAACTGCATCACCAAGGTCGCCCAGCTGAGCAAGCCCGTGCTGGGGGCGATCAACGGGGCAGCGATTACCGGCGGCATGGAGATGGCGCTCGGGTGCGACTTCCTCGTGGCGTCCGATCAAGCGGTCTTCGCTGACACTCATGCCCGAGTGGGCATCCTGCCCGGAGCAGGAATGACCGCGCGACTGCCCCACGCGGTGGGGGTCGGAATGGCCCGCCGGCTCTCAATGACCAGTGAGGTCATCGATGCGGCCCGCGCCGAAACGATGGGTCTGGTCACTGAGGTCGTCGCACATGCGCGCTTACTGGATCGGACCGTCGAGTTGGCGACGCTAATCTGCGAGGTGGATGCACCGGTGATGCAGGGTCTCAAGGCGATGTACGTGTCCGGCGCCGCCGCGATCATTGACCCAGCGCTGGCCGCCGAGCAGACGATCGCCGCCACCGCTGCCAGGCACACCGACGGCTTAGGCCAGCGCTATCGACAAGTCGCCGAACGTAATCGACGGCAGATCCGCCGGCCCAGCTGATGTCCGTTAGCGGACCAAAAGCTGCAGGTCTTGCGGCGCCCGCTGGTGATTGCCGAGCGACCGGTCATTCGGCAGGTGGATTCGCGGCCGAGAGCTGACGCAGTATTCGCAGAAATACGCGACGGTCGTTGGCGGACAGCCTTCCGAGCCAACGCTCTTCGCCGCGCTGGATGGCTGCCTGCGCAGCATCTCTCACGGCACGCCCGGATTCGGTGAGCGCCAACAGACGGACGCGCCGATCGTCCGGGTCGGGGCGGCGTTCGATGTAGCCCCGCTCCTGCAACTCGTCGAGCGTCGGGATGATCCGGGTCTTGTCGGCGCCGATCACCTCGGCGAGCGCGGCCTGCGACCGCACCGGCGAGCGATCGAGCGCACCCAACACGATGTAGCCCCACATCGACAGCCCGTGCGCCTCGAGCGCTGGAAGCTCGGCGTTGATCAGCTCGCGAACCAGCGGCGCCAGCATCGCCGCGAGGTCCGCACGCGGTTCCCTGGGTGCCATGCCGAGATGTTAGACGTTGACAGATGATATGCAATAGCATATGATATGCGTATGCATACTATCTCTGATGTGCGACCTCTGCACCGAACCGCCGTACTGGCATCCGTCGACGTCGTCGGCGCCGTCACCGCCAACGACCTGAGTCGGCCCACGCCGTGCGCAGGCTGGAGTCTGGCCGACCTGCTCGCCCACATGACCGTGCAGCACCACGGGTTCGCCGCGGCCGCCCGCGGTGCGGGCGCCGAGCCTGCGGTATGGGAGGCCGCTAACATGTCCGACGCGGTGGTCGCCGACCCCGCAGGCACCTACGCCGCGGCGGCCGCGGACGTGCTTGATGCATTCGCCGCCGACGGTGTGCTCGACGCGGCGTTCGCGCTACCCGAATTCGGGCCTGGCGCGACGTTCCCGGGCGCGCTCGCGATCGGCTTCCACTTCGTGGATTATGTCGTGCACGGCTGGGACGTCGCCCGCGCCATCGACGCGCCTTTCGAGCTGCCCGCCGACGTCGTGGCCGCCGTGCTGCCGTTCGTGCTCGCCGTTCCGGATGGCGAGTACCGAACGATCGCCGGCGCGCCGTTCGGTCCGGCCGTCGCCACGCACGATGCCGCAACCGATTTCGACCGCATCCTCAGCCAACTCGGTCGGTCGCCCCACTGGGTACCGCCCACCGGCTGAAGACGACCCACCGTGTCCGGTCGACGCACGTCAACCTGCAGTCGTGACTTCGTCTGTCTGTGACTCGATGACCGTCTTGGACGGGGCTGTGCGCTCCCACAGAACCGCTCCGACACACGCCGTCACAACCCATCCGGTTCCGATTACCCCGCACCAAGTGAGCAACGCCATCGCTACACCGATCGGGCCCAACTCGTCCCAACCACTGAGTAACGGCGGGAAGCACACCCGCGCAGCGAGCGGGAGGACGGTTCCGTCGATCACCACCCCGGCGAGGCCGGCGAGCAGGAGGTACATCCGGCCCCGGCCGCCGCCGCGGACCAGGAGGGCGGGGGTGACCGACCAGAAGATCCAGACCGGCACCAGGGAAGCCACGAAGCGGAGAACTCTCATCGCACCGTGGTGATCGCCACCGAAGGCGATCCGTTCACGAACCGCGATCATCGTCAGGTATAGCGCGAACCACGCGACGCCCCGCCACAGCTTGCCCATCAACCCGAACTGCTGACGGCGCCAGGCCTTGGCGAAGATTCCGGCGATCGTGATCGACATCGGGATTCCCCACACGAGGAAACCCGCGACCCCGATGAACGTCCAGCTGGACCTCAGACCCGACGAATGGCCGAACGCGGCGCGGACATGCTCTGTCAGGGGGGATACGAGGCCGAGCTCACGGCTGAAGACGGTGCCGGGGCTGGCGTTGTCGGCGAACCCGGTGAGGTAGCTGAATCCCATGATGATCAAGGGGATGACGGTGGTAAACAGCTGGACTGAGACGAGTGCGCCCAACGTGCCGCCGTCGATCTCGTTGAATCGGGCGACGATTGCTGCAACGGGCCGCATCTGGCGCGCGTCCGCCAGCCGCCGGTAGCGCTCCTCGAGCCGCCGACGGACGGCCAATGGGCTATTGCCGGCGCTCATCTCCTCGAATCCCCCTCGCACGACTCCATGCCGAGACGGCAAAGATCACATCGCCGTGTTGGTTCGACCGATACGGCAGTCCCCAGCAGGCTAGCGGTGTCCCAAATCAGAGCCGCACTCGTCGGCGCCATTACGGGAGGTCCCCTCGTGTCGTTGGTAACACGTGGACGTTACCTACACCCGGCGACGCCAAGCAGGATCCACGGACACACGCTGTCGACACGGCGCCGCGTTTCTGCGTCAGTGGATGCGGGCGCTACCGCCGAGGCCGATCTCCAGGACACTGCCGGTGATGACCCCGGGGTCGGTGACCAAGTAGAGCAGTCCACGGCTGACGTCCTCTGGTTGAAGCCACGGCTGAGGTATGGGGTTGGCCTTCATCATGCGTCGCACCAAATCGTCGGGAACGCCGTCGCTTCCCGCGGGCTGCACCATCGGTGTCTGCACAGTGGTCGGGCAGATGACGTTGACCGTGATGCCTTCTCTGGCGACCTCGAGGGCGACGGACTTGGCCAGCCCGATGACGCCCCATTTCGTGGCGTTGTAGGGCGCCAGCTCTGGGATGCCCATCCGGCCTCCCATCGAGGAGGTCACCACGATCCTGCCGAAACGTTGGCGCCGCATCACCGGTATTGCCGCGCGCAGGGTGTGAAATACACCGGTCAGGTTGGTGTCGACCAGCTGCTGCCAAACCTGGTCGCTCACCTCCGCCAAGGGTCCGGTGCTGACGATGCCGGCATTGGCCACCACGATTTCGAGGCTGCCCATCTCCTCCAGAATCTGCTCGACCGCCGCACCAACCTGGGCCGAGTCGCGCACATCGAGGGCGATAGGCAGGCAGCGCCGGCCCAGCTCTTCGACTCGCTTGGCCGTGTCTCTCAGGTCGTCCTCGGTGCCGAGCGGGTAGGTCAGGGCCATCATCGGACCGGGCGCATCGGCCACGACGATATCCGCCCCTTCGGCCGCTAATGCCAACGCATGGGCGCGCCCCTGCCCTCGACCCCCTCCGGTGATCAAGGCCACCTGTCCATCCAAGGCACCCATTAGACGGCTACCTTAGCAGCCGAGCTCGATTCTGAACGCGACTCGTGTTTGGCTGCAATGCTTTGCGAAATCTACTGCGGCCGAGCCTATTTAGGCGTCAATCGTCTCCCGTTCTGTTGCGCGCCGGCGGGGTCAGAGGCGTGCTGTCCGACCGATTTCAGTCGGGCTGTCCACGTTCGCTTCGGGCCTCGTCGATCTGGTCATACGCGTACGCCGCAGCGGCGGCCAAGGTCATCGCCTGCCCCTTGCGCGTAGGTGCCACGCAGCTCAAACGGCATTTCCGCAGGTCACGTCGCGGGCCCCGTAAGTCAGCGTTGCGGCATGCACGAATGGGACACCTTCGCGGTTCTCGTCGGAGGCTCCGCTGGTGCGCTCGTCGGCCTGCTGTTCGTCGCAATATCCATCCATGCCGGGCGGATCGCGGAATCGGCAGACCTTCGGGGTAGGGCCGCACAGACACTGGTGATCTTCGCTGCGCTACTGCTGGTAGGGCTGCTGCGGTCGATTCCGGTGCAACCAGAGTGGGTTCTCGGCATCGAACTTCTTGTCCTGGCGGTGTTCGTGGCCATCGGGCTGATAACCCTCGATCATCTTGCGGAACAAAGTGATTCGCCGCGCCCAGTGGCTCGCACGCTCAAGGCGGTCAACCCGTCGACGCTCACCGCAGGCGGTGTTGCGGTCGCCGGGGTGCTGATGTTGTGCGGCGTCCACTGGGCGGACTTCGTTCTGGTGCCGGTCATCTGCGCAGCGATGATCGGGGGACTAGCGAGCGCCTGGTTGCTGTTGATCAAGCTGACCGACTGACCGGCTGCCGGTTTGCCGGCGACCGCGCCGCAGCGGGCCGAGCCCGCACCACCTGCGGCCACCAGAACCACGGACCAAGGAGCGCCGCGATAGACGGCGTCATGAACGCACGAATCACCAACGTGTCGAATAACAGGCCCAACCCGATCGTGGTGCCGATCTGGGCGACCACTGTCATCGCGCTAACCGCCATCGACATCATCGTGAACGCGAAGACCAGGCCGGCCGCGGTGACCACGGATCCGCTGCCGCCCATCGCGCGGATGATCCCGGTGTTGATCCCGGCGGGGATCTCCTCCTTCATCCGCGCCACCAACAGCAGGTTGTAGTCTGCGCCGACCGCTAACAGGATGATGACCGCCATCGCCATCACCATGAATTGCAGCTCGATGCCGATCAGATGCTGCCAAACCAGAACCGACAGGCCGAAGGAAGCGCCGAGCGATAGAACCACCGTGCCGACAATGACGCCCGCGGCGATGACGCTGCGCGTGATGAGCAGCATGATGATGAAGATCAGGGTCAGTGCGGCGACGCCGGCGATCAGCAGGTCGTACTTGTTGCCTTCCTGCATGTCCTTGAAGATCGAGGCGGTGCCTCCGATGTAGACACGGGATCCTTCCAGGGGTGTGCCCTTGATGGCGTCAAAGACGGCGCCCTTGATGGCGTCGATGCGCCCGATGCCCTCCGCCGACAGCGGATCGCCTTCGTGGGAGATGATGAAGCGGACCGCGTGGCCGTTCGGCGAGATGAAGTTGTCCATGCCACGTTTGAAGTCTGGATTGTCGAAGATCTCCGGTGGCAAATAGAAGGTGTCGTCGTTCAATGCGTTGTTGAAGGCGTCACCCATCGCGCTCCGGTTCTGGTCCATCGCCGCCGTCTGATCCTGCTGACCCGCCTGGGTGGAGTGCATGGTGAGCATCATCGTCCGCATTGTCTTCATGGTTTCGATCGTCGGCGCCAGCATCGCCGTCAACCGAGGCAACAGGGAGTCGAGTCGATCCAAGTCCGGCAGCAGACTCTGGATATCGTCGGTCTCGGTGTCGACACCGTCGAGCAAGTCGAACACCGAACGAACAGCCCAGCAGATCGGGATGTCGTAGCAATGCGGCTCCCAGTAGAGGTAGTTGCGGATCGGGCGAAAGAAGTCGTCGAAATCGGCTATGTGATTCCGTAATTCAGCGACTTCGTCGGCTGTGTCGTGGACTCTGCCCACCAGGCCGTGCGTCGTCGCGCTTAGCTGTTCCATCAACGCGATCATCCGGTTCATCATGTCGATGGTCTTCTGCATCTCGCCGGCCTGCGCGAGCATGTCGCGCATGCGGTCGTCCAAGTACGAACGGTTCATCGTCTGCAGGGTGCCGCCGAGGCTGAGCTGAGCCGGAATCGTGCTGTACTTCAGGGGTTTTCCTTCCGGACGCGTGATCGCCTGCACCCTCCCGACACCGGGCACCCGGGAGACGGCCTTGGCGATCCGCTCGATCACCAGGAAGTCCGCCGAATTGCGCAGGTCACGATCGGTTTCGACGAGCAGCATTTCGGGATTCATCCGGGCGACGGGAAAATGTCGTTCGGCCGCTGCGTATCCCGCGTTCGCCGGCAGGTCCGGAGGAAGGTATTGGCGATCGTTGTAATTGGGCTGGTAGCCCGGCAGGGTGAGCAGGCCGACCAGGGCAAGCGCAGTCGTCGCGAGCAGGAAAAACCACGGCCATCGGACCACGGCGGCGCCTAATCGCCGCCAACCACGAATGCGCATGGCGCGCTTGGGTTCCAGTAGTCCGAAGCGGCTGGCGACCGTGATCACCGCGGGGCCCAAGGTCAGCGCCGCGAACACCGCGACGACCATTCCGACCGCGAGCGGGACGCCCAGGGTCTGGAAGTAGGGCAGCCGGGTGAACGTCAGGCAGAAGGTCGCGCCGGCGATCGTCATGCCTGAGGCCAGCACTACGTGGGCGGTGCCACGGAACATCGTGTAGTAGGCGGACTCCCTGTCCTCGCCGGTCGCGCGGGCTTCCTGGTAGCGCCCGATGAGGAAGATTGCGTAGTCGGTCGTTGCGGCGATCGCGAGAGTGACCAGGAGCTGCGTCGCGAAGGTCGACAGCCCGATCAGATCGTGGTAGCCGAGGAACGCCACCACGCCGCGCGTCGTCGACAGCCC
>Ga0209006_10000798_pt1 | contig 29079 bp, 17 predicted proteins | sample JacPin_JW_Ref_O2_FD_188567 | JGI IMG/M metagenome (GOLD analysis project Ga0209006, IMG submission 188567) | Forest soil microbial communities from Algoma, Ontario, Canada - Jack Pine, Ontario site 1_JW_Ref_O2 (SPAdes) (version 2) | ecosystem: Environmental > Terrestrial > Soil > Boreal...
GGCTTTTTTGAGGATCTTACCCTCGATGAAATCCGGCAAGTTTTCGACGTGAATCTTTTCGGCATGATGGCGGTCACCAAAGCGGTGCTCCCAATCATGCGCCAGGCGCGTCAGGGGCGTATCATCTTGACCAGTTCGGTGGGCGGGCGCATGGCATCTATGAGCATCGGTGGCTACGCTTCCAGTAAATTCGCGGTGGAAGGCTTCGGCGAATGCCTCCGACAGGAGATGGCTCCCTTCAATGTGCATGTCTCGCTCCTCGAACCTGGCCTGATCCTCACGCCGCATTTCACCGTAAACCGCAATCTGGCCCGGAACGCCGTGGACCCCGCCAGCCCATATTATTCCTGGTTCTGCCGGCACGAGCACATCGTGGATGGCCTCCTGGCGCGCAACACTTTTGGCGCCCCGGAAGTTGCCGAGACCGTTTTCCGAATGCTCACTTCCCGCCGCCCTCGTCTCCGCTATCTGGTGGGAGCAAAGGCGAAACTCGTCGTTAATCTGCGCCGTTACCTGCCGGGTGAATATTTCGAGCGCATCTACTGGGCGATGGTGCGGCGCATGGTTACGAAGCCGCGTTAGCAGTACTAGGATGCCCTGTACCAATCAGCGCGATCTACGTACCAATGCCAATTGACGGCGATTCAATCAAGCGTATAATCAGATCATTCGTTTAGATCCCTTGGTACACCCGTGATTTCGCCGCCCACCAAAGAACGCATTCTGGACACCGCCGAACGGCTGTTTGCCGAGCGCGGCTACTCCGCTACCTCCCTGCGGTCCATCATTGCCGCCGCCGACGTCAATCTGGCGTCCGTTCACTATCACTTTCATTCTAAAGAGGCTCTGCTGGAAGCGGTGTTCCTGAGGCGGGCCCTTCCGGCCAACTTGGAAAGACTGCAGCTGCTGGAATACTGCGAGCGAGAGGCCGGCGACGGTCCACCAGATTTGACGAAAGTAATCGAGGCGTTCGTAATGCCGGCGTTTCTGGCGGCTAAGGATCCGGCGCGGGGCGGTCCGCTCTTTCGCAAGCTGATGGGGCGCCTGTATGCCGAAGGCGACGTGATGCCCCACATGATCTCGAAGCATTTCATCCCGCTGCTGGCGCGTTTTGCGGCCGTGCTGGCCCGAGCCTTGCCGGAATTGCCTCAAGACGAACTGTATTGGCGAGTACACTTCGCCATGGGGTCGATCGCCCTGGCCCTGCGCGGGACGGGTGATTGGGACGTATTTCAAGGAACGCTGCTGGACTCCGGTGATAACGAATTGATGCTGCAACGCTTAGTGAACTTCTTGGAAGCCGCGTTCCGCGCGCCGGCTGTCCGTGTCCCCGTGGCTAGCGTTGCGGTGGGAGAGGAAAAATGATGCAAAGAACGATACTGCCCGTTTTGTTTCTCGCGGCTCCGCTCCTGTGGAGTGCCGATCCGGATTTGATCCCTCGCCAGACGCTGTCGCTCAGCCTGAAACGGGCGGTGGAACTGGCCACTTCGCCGGAAGGTAACTACAACATCCAGGAGCAGCAGGAACTGGTTCGCCAAGCCAAAGCCCAAAACGAGGAAGTGCGGTCCGCGCTGTTGCCCAACGTGGGCGGTTATTTGTCGGAAACCAGCCAAATTCGCAGTCTGGCGGCCTTGGGGTCCAATAGCGTAAAGCTGCCATTTAATTTTAAGCTTCCCAACGAAGCGGGACCGTACCCGATTACCGACATCCGGGCCACGGCCTCACAAACCCTTTTCGACTTCAGCGCCCTCCGGCGTTGGCAAGCGGCGCGTAAAGAGGTTCACGCCACCGAGGCCGCGCGCGACCACGCTACCAATGAAGTCTCCGCGCTGGTGGCGAAAGCTTACGTGGCTGCATTGCGTGCCGACGCGGACGTGGAAGCTTCGAATGCCGATGTCGCGCTGGCCAAGGCTTTGCTGGTGCAGGCGCAGAACGAGAAGAACGCCGGAACCGGCACCGGCATTGAGATCACGCGTCAAAAGGTGAAGCTGGCCGATCAGACGCAACACCTGCTGGAAGCGCACAATGAGCGCACGAAGGCCCATCTGCAGTTATTGCGAGTCATCGGTCTGCGCCTGGATACCGACGTGGAGCTGACCGACAAGCTGGCCTACCTGCAGGAAGAGCCCATGACGATTGAACAGGCCAAGCAGGAAGCTTTCAAGAATCGTCAGGATTTCATCGCGCAGCAGGTCCAGGAGGATAGCGCCCGGCTTTCGGCCAGCGCGGCCAAGTGGGAGCGCCTGCCCGTGTTTGGAACCTGGGGCGATTACGGAACCATCGGTCAAAGCAACGTCGCCATAGTTCCGACGCGCGATTTCGGCGCCACATTGAAGTTCACATTTCTCGACGGAGGCCGCATGGACGGGCACCGCGCCGAGGAAGCCTCGCGCTACCGCGAAGAAAAAATTAAAACGAACGACCTGCGGCAGCAGATCGAACTGGATGTGCGAACCGCGCTCGATAGCCTGAAGTCGGCCGAAGAGCAAGTGCGCGTAGCCCAGGACGGCCTGGAGCTGGCTGGCAGCGAACTGACGCAGGCGCGCAGGCGCTATGAAGCTGGAGTCACCAACGGCCTGGAAGTCACCGACTCGCAGACGCAACTGGAGCACGCCCGCGACAACCAGATTGCCGCAGTCTTTAATTACAACGTCGCGCGAGTGGACCTGGGTGAAGCCATGGGGACCATTCGCCGAATGATCCAATAACTTACGGAGACCTGCCTCTTATGAAAAAAGCCATTTTAGCGATCATCCTCATCGGGGGGGTAGCAACCGCCGGCGTGTTCGTCTACAGGAACTTTCACCCCGCCGTTTCCAACAAGATCCTGATCTCGGGCAACATCGAGCTTACTGAAGTGGATATCGCTTTCAAAACCGCCGGCCGGCTGATCGAGCGGACCGTGGATGAAGGCGACGACGTAAAGAAAGGCATGGTTGTGGCGCGCCTGGATCGCGACCAGTTGCTGCAGCAGCGCGCCGAGCAAGTGGCCACGCTGCAAACGGCCGAGGCCCAATTGGCCGAGTCCCGCAGCTCGGCGGAGTGGCAGCGGAGCACCATGGCAGCCGACCTGGACGTCCGGCGAGGCGACCTCAGTTCGGCCCAATCGCATCTACTCGAGATGAAAAATGGATCCCGGCCGGAAGAAATTGAGCAAGCCGTAGCATCGGTGGATGCGGCCCAGGCCGAGTTCGACAACGCGAAAAAGGACTGGGATCGCGCGCAGCCGCTGCATGCCAGCGACGACATTTCAACCGCTCAATTCGATCAATACCGGAAGGCGATGGATTCCGCCACGGCGAACCTCAAACAAGCCAAGCAACACTACGCGCTGGTGAAGGCTGGAAACCGCAGCGAAGAAATTGAAAGCGCTTCGGCTCAGGAAGCCAAGGCGCGCGCCTCGCTGAAGATGGGCGAAGCAAACGCGCTCGAGTTGCAGCGCCGCGAGCAGGATATCATCGCGCGGCAGGGCGACATCATTCGCGCCAAAGCGCAGATCGTGCTCATCGATTCGCAGCTTTCCGATACCGTCGCCACCGCTCCCGTCTCGGGCGTTGTGCTGGTGAAGGCGGCCGACGTGGGTGAAGTTCTGGCGCCCGGAACGTCGGTGCTTACGGTGGGCGACATCGATCACCCCTGGCTGCGGGCCTACATCGCCGAAACGGACTTGGGAAAGGTGAAGCTGGGCTCCAAGGTCAAAGTGACCACCGACTCCTACCCGGGGAAAATCTATAACGGCCGCGTCTCCTTTATTTCGTCTGAAGCGGAGTTCACGCCTAAGCAGATTCAGAGCACCGACGAGCGCGTCAAATTGGTCTATCGCATCAAGATCGATATCGACAATCCTCTGCATGAGCTGAAATCGAACATGCCGGCGGATGCGGAAATACAGGCCAACTGATGGACGCCATGATCCGCATCCAGGGCCTGACCAGGCGCTTCGGCGCACTGACGGCCGTGGACCATCTGAATCTCGAGATTGGCCGGGGCGAGATTTTCGGGCTGGTGGGGCCCGACGGCGCCGGCAAAACCACCACGCTGCGGATGTTGTGCGGCCTCATGGACCCGAGCGAGGGCGAGGCCTGGGTGGCGGGCGAGAACGTGGCAAAAAATCCGCGCGCCGTGAAGGATCGCATCGGCTATATGGCTCAGCGCTTCGGGCTCTATACGGACCTGACCGTAGACGAGAACATGGAGTTTTACAGCGACCTGTTCGGCATCCCGCGCGCCGAACGCGAGCGTCTGTTACCGGAACTGCTGCGCATGACCCGCATGGCGCCTTTCCGCAAGCGGCAGGCCGGCAAGCTATCCGGCGGCATGAAACAGAAGCTGGGCCTGATGTGCACGCTGCTGCACCGTCCGGAAATTCTGTTCCTGGATGAGCCCACCAACGGCGTGGATCCGGTATCGCGGCGGGATTTCTGGGCCATCCTGTATCAACTCGTAAAAGACGGCATCACCATTCTCGTCACCACGGCCTATCTGGACGAGGCGGAGCGCTGCAACCGCGTGGGCCTGATGTACAAGGGACGCCTGATCCGCTGCGAATCGCCGGACCTGATGCGGAACAGTCTGGACGAAGTTTGTTACGCCATTGAAACCCCCAACCTGCGCGATATGCGCGATAAATTGCGAAGCTGCGCCGGCGTATTGAGCGTGGAATCTTCCGGCGACTCGCTGCATGTTCTGCTTTCGCCCGCCCAAACCTCACCGCAGCGCCTGCAGGAAACCATTGGACCCGTTCCGTTCCGGCAGATTACGCCGTCGCTCGAAGATGTCTTCATCGCCACCGTACGCAAGGAAGAACGGCAGGATGCCGCATGACCCAGCCGGTGGACAACCGTCCCTGGGCGGTGGAGATTGACGACCTGGTGAAGAAGTTTGGGGATTTTACCGCCGTCGACCACGTGTCGATCCGGATTCGCGTAGGCGAAGTATTCGGTTTCCTCGGACCCAATGGCGCCGGCAAGTCCACTGTGATCCGCATTCTGTGCGGGCTGCTGCGCCCCACCTCCGGCCGGGCGACGGTGGGCGGCTTCGACGTAAGCACGCATCCGGAAGACATCCGCCGGCACATCGGATACATGTCGCAGAAGTTCTCGCTGTACGACGATCTCACCGTCTCTCAGAACATCGATTTTTTTAGCGGCATTTACGGGGTGCCTAAAGCGCGGCGCAAGGAGCGCAAGCAATATGTGCTGCGCATGGCGGACCTGGAAGAGCGCAGCGATACCACCACCCGTTTGCTGCCGGGAGGCTGGAAGCAGCGTCTGGCGCTGGGCTGCGCCATTCTACATGAACCACCAATTCTGTTCCGGGACGAACCCACCTCGGGCGTGGACCCCATTGCGCGCCGAGCCTTTTGGGACCTGATCTATGATCTTTCTGAAGCGGGCCAGACCATCTTCGTGACCACGCATTACATGGATGAGGCAGAGTATTGCCACCGCCTGGCGCTGATCAATGGCGGCCGCATCATCGCCGCCGGAACTCCTTCGGCGTTGAAGGGCGAGCTGAGCACCCGAACGCTGCTGCAACTGGATAGCTCCGATCCGCTCGAAAGCATGCGGGTCTTAGACCACGATCCTGAGATTGAAGACGTGGCCGTCTTCGGCGGCGGTCTGCACATCGCCGTACAAAATCCCGAGCGAGCCATCCCGCGCATCCGCGAATTACTGGCTGCCGGCAATATCGACATCCGCCGGCTGGAGCGTATTCCGCCCACCATGGAAGACGTTTTCGTAGCGTTGATCGAGCAGCAGGCACGGAGCGCGGCATGAGTGGGCAGCGTATTGGCGCGATTTTCAAAAAGGAATTGCGTCACATTATGCGCGATCCGCGCAGTCTGGCCCTGGCGCTGGTGCAGCCGCTGGTAATGCTGTTGCTGTTCGGCTCCGCGCTCAGCCTGGACGTGGACCGCATCCCCACTCTGGTATACGACGCCGACCAAACCTCCGCCAGCCGTGAACTGGTGCGGCAATTTCAGGGGTCGAAGTATTTCGAAATAGAAGGGTTCGTGGACAGCAACCGGGCCGTGGAGCGCGGCATCGACTCGAACCGGATTTTGGTGGGCCTGGTCGTTCCGCGGGATTATGCCAAACACGTGGCCGCCGGACAAGTGGCGGATTTTCAAATCCTGCTGGACGGCAGCGATTCCAACACCGCGTCCATTGCGCTCTCGTACGTGAACGCGCTGGTGCAAGACTACGGCAATCGTCTGCGCACCACGGCGCTGAGCCGGCATGCCGGACGGTCCCTGCCGTTGCCCGTCGATTTTCAGGTTCGCATCTGGTACAACAGCTCGCTCGAATCGAAGAACTTCGTAGTTCCAGGATTAGTGGCGGTGATCCTGGTGGTGATCGCGGGAATGTTGGCCTCTTTGACCATTGCGCGCGAATGGGAAATGGGCACCATGGAGCAGCTTCTTTCCACGCCCGTGCGTCCCGCCGAACTGGTGCTGGCGAAGATGCTCGCCTTCTTCACCGTGGGCGCGGTGGACACTACCATTGCCGTGCTGGTGGGCGTCTTTGTATTCGACGTACCCTTTCGCGGCAGCGTTTGGCTGCTGGCGCTGACCAGCTGTCTGTTCTTGAGCGGCGTGTTCTTCTGGGGAATTCTGATTTCCGCGCTGGCCAAGACGCAACTGGTGGCTTATCAGGTAGGCGTGGCCACCACGTTTCTGCCCTCCTTCCTGCTCTCTGGATTCATTTATTCCATCGACAACATGCCGAAGGTAGTGCAAGGAATCACGCATATCGTACCGGCGCGCTATTTCGTGACCATCCTGCGCGGCATTTTCCTGAAGGGCGTTGGTGCGGAGGTGTTGTGGGGCAACATGCTCCTGCTGGTCTGTTTTATGGTCGGCGTATTTTTTCTGGCCACCTGGAGACTCAGTCAAAAGCTGACATAAAACTATGTGGGAACGCATCGCACAAATCATTCGCAAAGAATTCGTCCAGTTGTTGCGCAGCCCGCGCAGGCGCTTGGCCGTTTTCATCCCACCGCTGTTGCAGTTGTTCGTGTTCGGATACGCCGTCAACCTGGACGTGGACAACGTCCGCATAGGCTGGATGGATGAAGACCACACGCCCGCCAGCCGCAATTTGCTTTCGGGATTTCAAGGATCCCCCCGATTCCACATCGTGGCGTTGGCTGGGAACGACGAGCAGGCGCAGGGCCTGCTGGAACGTGGCGACGCGCATGCCGTGCTGCGCGTGCTGCCTGGCTTTGCGGAATCGCTGGAGCGCGGACGCCCCGCCGGTGTGCAATTGCTGGTGGATGGCACCAACTCCAACACGGCATCCCTGATCTCCGGCTACTCGCAGCAAATCGTCGCGGCCTTTGCGACGCCCATGGTGCGCAAGCAGCAGCAGAATTTGTTTCTGGCGCTGACGTCCTCCGGAAATACCGGAACCACCAGCATGAAAGCGCCCCGCCTGGATGTGCAGACGCGAGTCTGGTTCAACGCCGATCTGCTCAGCCGCAACTACTTCGTCCCCGGCGTAATGGTCAACATCATCATGCTGGTCACCGTGATGTTAACGGCCATGGCGATGGTGCGCGAGCGCGAGTTGGGCACCATGGAACAGTTAATGGTGACCCCCATCCGCCCGGTGGAATTGATTCTGGGCAAGACGCTGCCCGCGGCCTTCATCGGGCTGGTGGACATGGGTCTGGTCGTCGCCGGCGCACTCCTGGTTTTCCATATCCCGTTCCGCGGCAACCCTCTGCTGCTCCTGTTGTGCGTGGTACTGTTCCTGTTCACGACGCTCGGTGCGGGCCTGCTCATGTCCACCATCTCGAACACCCAGCAGCAGGCCATGATGACTTCGTTCATGTTTGCCACGCCGGCCTTCATGCTGAGCGGGTTCGCTTTTCCGATCCGCAACATGCCGGTCGTGGTGCAATATTTTACGTATCTGAATCCGCTGCGCTATTTCATGGAGATCGCGCGCAGTATCTTCCTGAAGGGTACCGGTGCCTCTGTGCTCTGGCCGCAGATGCTGGCCATGCTGGTTTTCGGCGTGTCCATGCTGGCGCTCAGCACCTCGCGGTTCCGGAAACGGTTGGACTAAGAATGTGGCGCACGCACTCCTGCGTGCCGCGTTCACACTCGTGTGAACGAAAGGTTATTGCGTGACAATCCCTAACCCGACCATGCTGAGACCGCTCGCGCCGTTTAATGAAGGAATCGTGCCGCTGACTGCCGTACCGTAATTCAAAGGAGCCCCGATGGACGCGCCAGAAATCACAACCGATCTTGAAACCCAGGCCAGAGCCTATTTAAAAGCGTTCGAGGCCAGAGACATCGATCAGTGTATGACGTTTTATGACGACAATGCCTCCCTGAACTTCGTGCAAAGCGACTATAAGGGCAAAGAGCAGATCCAGGAATGGCACAAGGCGCGTTTCGCCGCCGACCTGCGCATCGTGCGGCTGGAAAAACTGACGGTGGACGGGAACACCGTAGTATTAGCCGTCGCCGTGACATCCAAGCGCATCCAGGCTTGGAAATTGAGTACCGTTCGGGGCACCGTAACCACGCTGTTTGAAGGTTCCAAGATCAAGGACTTGAAATTTGGGATGCGATTGGTATGATCGACGTCCTGGCCATCGGGGAATAACGGCCGACTTTGTGAGAGAATAAACCGTGGCGGAGCACCTATCCTTTGGTGACTAACGAACAGCTCTATATCGCAGTCGGCATTCCGATGCTGTTTAACGCCACGTTGATCGGGTTTGTCATCGCCTACATCAACGCGAGAATCGGCAAGGTTGAAGCGAAGTCCGACGCTAGATTTGAGATCACGGAAGGCCGCTTCCAGGCCATGGACAGGCGCTTTGACGCCATCGACCGGCGGTTCGACGACATGCGCGACCTGTGGCGGGCAGAGCTTCGACGGGTAGAGGAAGTGCTCGATGCCCGGCTGAAGCACATCGAGGAGCGCGGCTGAAGAAGGGCTGCCTTCCGCCCGTCACTGTTACACTCTCCCCAATCCCCAGGCCGACACAAACTGGCCGGCGCTCAACACCGACAGTACTTCATAAAATGAGCAACATAGCCTTCTAAATCTGACCCTGCGCCTTAGGACTATTCATCTGGCTCTCGAGTTCGAAAATGGTACCGTTTCTCAGGGGTACTGGTACAGTCTTAGGCCGCGTAAGGCCAAAAACATGACGGCCAGAAAAGGGATCAATGCTATGATTCGGTTCAAAGGAACTAATCGGAGGAACCTTAGATTATGAAGAGAGCCCTGATCACCCTACTTTCGTTGAGCTGCATTTCCCTAGGCACTCTCCTCGGATCGTCCATCACCATCGGTACCGACAACGGATCTAACGACTTTCCTTTTTCAGGACCATTCTACGGATATACCGGCACTGACTATCAAGAGGCATATGCCAGCAGTGACTTCTCAGGACCGATGTTAATCACCGGAATCGACTTCTTCCTGGGAGCAGGTTTCACCGGGGACTTGTACAGCGGCACCTATACCTTGAGCCTTTCGATCATCAGCGATAGCATCGGCAGCCTCAGCAGCTCCAACTTATCGAGCAATCTTGGCCTCGACAATACGGTTTTTGAGACGACTACTCTGCACGGCGCCGCACCCCAAGTTTTGACCTTTACGGGCACGCCGTTTTTGTATGACCCGACCCTGGGAAACCTGCTCCTCGATATCTCCATCGCCGGTGGAACTCCTGGCGCCAAAGGCGGGGCAGCGTATCAGGATAGCGAAGGGTCTGGCACCGAGATCGCTCGCTATCAGAATTTTGGCCTGAACAACGGCCTCGGGTTTGGCTTGGTAACCGAATTCGACTCCACCACGGGAGCGGCATCCACCACTCCGGAGCCGGGCACCCTGTCGTTAATGGCCTGCCTGGGGCTGGTCGGCTTCGTGGCTCAGCGCCTGCGCCGCCGCCGGCTCAATTAATCGAAATCCAACTTGCAGAGATAAGCCGCGACCGTTAGGGAGCCGCTTTCTTTGTGTCTGCAACCCATTGCAAGCGAACGATGTCCTTCGGTACCGAATTAACTCATTGAATTAAGAATCGCTTCCCATTGGTACCAGTACGTGCTGAACCTCCCGTGCGTTTTTGAGCGCTGTCTTCCGTTGTATACTGAGCGGGTCTTAACTAAAAAAATACTGTTTGGTGGTCAGAGGCTATAACTGTCATGAACCGTCTCCATCTGCTTTTGTTAAAAGTGGCGTTTGGCGCAATCTTACTGTTTGCGGTTGCCTCGTCAGCAGTTTATGCCCAGGTCACTTACACCCTGACGGGGACGTTGGACTTGGTGAGCGGCGGCGATCCCTTCTCGCTCAACGGGACGCAGTTTACGGCCACAACCACCATTAGCCAGACGATGGCGCCCGCCAGTTCCGCTACGACGAACGTTGCATCGACCAATACCTACGACGGTCCGAAGGTGAATCTGACAACCTTTCTAGGCGCGCTGGCCTGCTCCACGACCTCCACTCCACCCGTTTCGGTTACCCTGACTGACAATGTCGACGCGCCGGACGCACTTGTCATCGACCAGTGCAGCCTGCTCGGGCTCGCCACGCTTACGGCCAACGTAACAATCCCGGATGGGAACATGATTACAGCGGTGCCGGCAGCGTTCCCGTCCGTCAGCGTGACAGGATTAGTAACCATAACTCTTTCCAGCTCCCCAACTAAATTCAATCTCACCAACGCTACTTTTGTCGCGACCGGTACCGCCGCACCCTCTGTGACTCCAAGCCAGGCATCCTGGACGCCCTCAGCCCCGCTCGGCTCGACGATTCCTTTGACGCAGAACGTCACGTTTACGACCAACCCCGCCGGCGACGCCGTTTCATTCTTGACCAGCGCCACTACCACCAGCGGCGGCAATTGGCTATCGGTAGCGCCCGCGGGTTCGGGCGCGAATCCGGCCGGTACCAATACGTCTTCTTCAATAAACATCACAGTAAATCCGTCCGGACTTACAGGCAGCTCCTACAGTGGATCAGTGATATTGAATTACGGATCGGGTTATACGCCTCTCACCATTCCGGTGACCCTCACCCTCGCCGCGCCCGCCGTGTCGTTGACCGGTCCGAGTTCGATGACCTTCAATTACACGCTGGGCGATGCTTCCGGACCCGCCTCCCAGACTTTGAATATCGGGACGTCGCCCTCCTCTTCCACCAACGTGTCCGCATCCGTCGCTTCAGGCGGCTCGTGGCTCAGCGTGGCGCCCTCCACCGGCACCACCCCGGCTAGCTTCACGGTGTCGGTCAACACCACCGGCCTTACCACTGCGACCACGTTGTCCGGCAGCATTCAGATCACCGCATCCGGCGTGAGTAATAGCCCGCTGATTATTCCCGTGAGTTATGTAGTGGCCGGCTCCACATTGACGGTGCCTTCCACACCATTAACGTTCAATTACACGGTTGGAAGCACCACGCCCAGCTCCCAGTCCGTGAGCATTAGCGGCACATCCGGAATTTCATTTACAACTTCCACCGGCGCGGCGTCCGCCTGGCTATCGGCAACGGCCAGCGGCACGGTGCCATCGTCCGTCAGCGTAGCTATCAATCCCGCCGGCTTGGCCGCTCTGTCGGTGGGCCCGCATACGGGCACAGTTACCGTAACGTCCAGCGGCGCAACGGGGAGCCCCGCCAGCATTCCGGTGACACTGAATGTGATCGCTCCGGTGCTGACCGTCAACCCATCGCTGCTCAACTTCAGTTTTCAACTGGGCAGTTCTACCCAGCCCCCCACGCAACAGATCGCCGTCGGCGATGCTTCCAATGTCAACTTCACAGCTACTGCCTCCGGCGGTTCGTGGCTTTCAGTAAGTCCGGGCACGGGCTCCGCCTCCGGCAACCTCACCGTTTCCGTGAATACGACGGGTCTGACTGCGAACACTTACACGGGCGCCATCACCATTACAGCCACCGACGCAACCACACAGACGGTCAACGTCAGCTTTGTGGTTTCCACCACGCCCACTATTTCCGCTGCTCCTGCGTCGCTCAGTTTCGCCTACCAGCTTGGCGGCGCGACACCGCCCGCATCACAAACACTCACCATCGGCGGGACTCCGGGGCTAAACATCACCGCAACGGCCGCCACCACATCGGGAGGCTCGTGGTTGACCGCCACCCCATCGAGCCCCGGAACTACGCCAGGCTCCGTCACTGTCGCGGCGAGCACCACGGGATTGGTTGCGGGTACGTACAGCGGGAGCGTCACCATCGGGGCCAGCGGAGTGAGTGGAGTGGTGCCTCAAGTGGTACCTGTCACTTTCACCGTCACCAATAGCCTCACCGCTCTGCCTGCATCGTTGAGTTTCACCTACACCATCGGGGCCACGGCACCGTCCACGCAATCCATCAATGTCACCGGAACTGCGGGCGTGACCTTTAGTGCGGCGGTTGCGACATCTTCGGGAGGCTCGTGGCTAACGGCCACCCCCGCGAGTCCCGGCACCATCCCCGGAACCGTCACTGTCGGAGTAAATACGAATGGATTAGTTGCGGGCACATACAACGGGACCGTCACCGTCACAGCCCCCAACGCCACTCCGCAAGTAGTCAATGTCAGCTACGTGGTCACCAGTAGCATTACTGCCGCGCCTTCCTCGCTCAGTTTCACTTACACGCTGGGCGCTGCGGCGCCAGCTGCGCAATCCATCACCGTCAGCGGCAGTGCAGGAGTAACCTTCACAGCTGTTGCCGCGACCACCGGCGGCGGTAACTGGCTGTCGGCGGTGGCTTCCAGCCCCACGCCCGGGTCCGTGAGCGTTTCCATCGTTACGGCGGCTTTAACCGCTGGCTCTTATACCGGGAGCGTCACCATCACGCCCTCGGGTGGAACCCCGCAAGTGGTCAGTGTCGGCCTGGTAGTGAGCAATAGTCTCACTGTTTCGACCAGCGCGCTGAATTTCACTTACACCGTCGCAGGCACGGCGCCCGCCGCGCAAACAATTTCTGTCGGAGGCACTTCGGGCGTGGCGTTCACCGCTGTCGCCGCCACCTCAACGGGCGGCTCGTGGCTCACGGCCACCGCAAGCCCCTCTACAATATCCGGGTCCGTAAGTGTTGCCATCGTTACCACCGGCCTGACCGCCGGCACTTACAAGGGGACCGTCACCATTGCAGCCGCTAACGCCACTACGCAAACAGTCAATGTCACTCTGGCGGTCACCAATAATCTCACTGCCACGCCGACCTCGCTAACTTTTCATTACACTCTCGGGGACACGGTGCCAGCCGTACAAACGGTGAGTATCGGAGGCGTTGCGGGACAGACCTTCACCGCCACCGCAGCCGGAGGGGCGTGGCTGTCGGCCACTGCCGTAAGCCCTGCCACCACTCCGGGATCCGTCAGCGTTGCCGTGAATATCACCGGACTGGCAGCCAACACTTACAACGGAACCGTGACCATCGCTTCCCCAGGAGTCCAGTCGGCAACCATCAATGTCACCTTGATCGTCATCACGCCGCCCTTTGTCGCCTCGCCCACTTCGCTCAGTTTCAAGTACATTCTCGGCGGCACGGCGCCAGCGCAGCAAGGCATCAACATCACGTCGCCGACGTCGGGTAACTTCACCGCCGCTGCCGCAGCGGGCGCTTCATGGCTAACCGTAGGCCCAACATCGGGAGCCCTGCCGGTTTTATTGACCGTCACCGCCACGCCCACGGGCTTAACAGCCGGCACCTATAACAGCAGCATCATCGTGACTTCGACGGGCGTTAGCAACAGCCCGTTCAGCATACCGGTAACACTAGTGGTCAGCGGCGCCGCGCCCACCATTACAGTAAGTGCGACGTCTCTGAGTTTCGCCGCGACCACCACTGGCGCTACACCCGCGGCTAAGAGCGTGAATGTTACCAGCACCACGCCCAGCCCGGTGTCCGTTGCCGCAGTGGGCGGCGCTTGGCTCTCGGCTTCGTTGTCGGCGACCACCACTCCGGCCACCATCAGCGTTGCAGTGAATCAGGCTACTCTGGCAGCCGGAACCTATACAGGAACCGTGGTTGTCACCGCGGCGGGCGCCACGGATAGTCCGCAGAACATCTCCGTCCAGTTGGTGGTTTCCTCCTCCGGGACACTCACTGCAAGTCCGGGGTACGCCAATTTCGCCTACACGGTGGGCGGCACAGCTCCGGCTGCTCAGACCATCAACATTACTTCCACTGCGCAGATCACGATCGCTACGTCGATTGCAAACGGCGCTTGGTTTACGGTGAGCAGCTCGTCGTCCACCACGCCATCCGCGCTGACGCTCGCTATCAGCAATACTTCCCTGCCCGCTGGTAACTACACGGCTACCATTAGCATCACCAGCCCCAGCGCCACCAACTCGCCGCTCATTATCCCGGTGACCCTGGTGGTGTCGGGTAAGCCGACGCTCGCTCCTAGCCCGACCAGCCTGACCTTTATCGGACAGAGCGGCGGCTCCAATCCCGCCAGCCAGTCCATCAGTCTTGCGGGTGTTACGGGCGCGGCGGTGCCGTTCTCCATAACAACGTCGCCCAGCTGGCTCAGCGTCTCTGCCGCCGCCACTTCCACGCCAGCAACGCTGGTGGCCACCGTCAACACCACGGGTATGATCCAAGGCTCCTATCAGGGCTCGATCACTATTACGTCCAGCGTGGCGGGGAACAGTCCGGTTGTTATTCCGGTCACCCTCAGCCTGACCGCGTCTTTGGTGGTCACCACTCCCACCATTTCTTCGATCGTCAATGGCGCCAGTTATGACTCCAGCGGGTTTTCACCAGGCGGAATCGTGTCCATTTTCGGCAGTCTGCTGGGACCGCAAACCGGAGTCAGCTTCACCGTAAATTCCAAGGGAAGCCTGGATGACACCCTGTCCGGTGCGACCATCACGGTGGGCGGCCTGCAAGCCATTCCGCTCTTCGTCCAGAACGGTCAAATCAACGTTATTTTGCCGTACACCCTGCCCACCACCGGCCAAGCCAATGTAGTGGTGCAGTACAACAACCTTACGTCCGCGGATTTCAGCATCCCGCTCACGCCCGCCGACGTTCAGATCTTCACGGCCAACGCCAGTGGAAGCGGACCCGGCTCAATATTGAATCAGGACTTCTCGGTTAACACCGCGTCGAATCCAGCGGCCCCGGGTTCTGTCGTGGCTGTCTTCGGCACGGGCGGAGGCGCAGTCAACCCGGCCGTGGTCGCGGGTAACGTGGCCGGCGACACGCTGTCTTGGATCTCCGGGCAATACTCGGCTACCGTCAATGGCGAAAACGCTACCGTGCTCTATGCCGGATCGGCGCCGGGGCTGGTTTACGGCGTCTACCAATTCAACGTGCAGCTGCCCACTGATCTGGCTTCGGGGCCGGCCACCATCGTCTTGAACGTGGCCGGAAGTCTGAGCCAACCGAATGTCACGGTGTTCGTGAAATAGCGCTTCGGCAAAATGCCGTAAGCTCCCTGCTGACTTGCACTTGCGTCCAATCAGGTGGGCTTACGGTACCAGTACTGCCCTAACGTCTGTATCGGCTGTTTGAGGCGGGCTTCCGGGGTATACTGAGCGGGTCTTATCTTACACAAAGAGCTGTCCAGCTGTCATGAAGCGTTTCAATTTGTCTTTATCGAAATTCGCGTTGGCCGCCATTATCCTTTTTTTCATTTCTTCATCCGCGGCTTTCGCTCAGGTCACTTATACCGTCACTGGCATTGCGAATCTGCTGAACGGTCCAGATCTTCTCGGTTTGGATCAATCGACAGTGAGCGCCACGGCGACTTTGACCCAATCCACGCCGCCCTCCACTTCCTTAATAACGAGCACTTCCTCAACCAACACTTACAATAATGTGATGGGGATCGCTCTAGGCGGCCTGACATGCAACGCCACGCCGCCGGTGGCGGTCACCCTCACGGACAACGCCGGCGCTGCAGATACCATCAGCATCAGTAGCTGCACGGTGGAAGACGCCGTGGTCACAGCCAGCGTGACCATCCCCAATGGCGCCATGAATACCGCCGTGCCGTCTGCCATTCCGCTCACAAACAATGTCACAGGAACGTTGACATACACCCTCAGCGGCGGGTCGCCTTCCGTCTTTAGCATCACCGAAGGGACGCTCATAGCCACCGGCACACCGCCGCCCACCGTAACTCCCAGCCTGACATCCTGGACGCCGCCGGCAGTTTCCGCCGGATCGAGCACGCCTGTTTCGCAGACCGTTACCTTTTCCACGAGTGTTCCGGACGGTGCGGTGTCGTTCCTGACCAGCGCTACCACCACCACCGGCGGCAATTGGCTCTCGGTGACGCCGGCCGCCATCAATTCGTCTTCCTCGATAACGATCACTGCGAATCCATCCGGACTGAGCGGCGGCACTTACAGCGGAAGCGTGACTTTGAACTATGGATCAGACGTGACGTCGACGGTGATCCCCGTCACGCTCACCATCTCGGGCGGATCCACGTCCACGACCGCGCTCACTGGTCCGGCGTCGATGAGTTTCAACTATACTCCCGGCAACGCGGCGCCCGCATCGCAGACCTTGAGTATCGGGACGTCGCCGGCCAGTTCCACCAGCGTAAGCGCGGCCGTTACGTCCGGCAATAGCTGGCTCAGCGTGACTCCGGCCACCGGCACCACGCCGGCCAGTTTCACGGTTTCGGTGAACACTACCGGCCTTACCACGGCGCAGACACTGAACGGCAATATTCAAATCACGGCGTCCGGCGTAAACAACAGCCCCTTGAATATTCCCGTAACTTACGTCATATCCGGAACGGCATTAACGGTGCCTTCCACGCCTTTAACATTCAATTACACGATTGGTGGGAGCGCGCCGGCTGCTCAGGCCGTGAGTATTACGGGCACCTCTGGACTTGCCTTCACTACTTCTACCGGCGCCGCGTCCGCTTGGCTTTCGGCTACGCCCAGCGGCAAGGTGCCATCGTCCATCAGCGTTTCCATCAATAGCGCCGGGCTCGCCAGTCTTAAGGCCGGGCAATACACCGGCACCGTTACCGTAACATCGGCTGGCGCCGGAGGAAGCCCCGCCAGCATCCCGGTCACATTGAATGTGACAGCGCCGACGCTGACGGCCACCCCATCGCAGATCGGTTTCACTTATCAGCTCGGCAGCACGCAGCCCGCGGCGCAGACCATCAGCGTGGTGGATGCGTCCAATGTCAACTTCACGGCAACCACATCGGGCGGTTCCTGGCTTTCGGTAACACCGGGTACAGGCTCGGCGTCAGGAAACCTCAGCGTCTCGGTGAACACCACCGGCCTGACGGCGAACACTTACTACGGCAGCGTCACCATTGCCGCCACCGGCGCCACACCGCAAGTGGTCAACGTCAGCCTGGTGGTAAGCATGCCGGACATCACCGTGAACGCTACGTCGCTCAGCTTCGCCTATCAGACCGGAACCACTGCACCGGCCGCGCAGTTGATCACGATCGGAGGCACCGCGAATCTCGCCTTCACCGCGACGGCGTCGGGAGGCTCTTGGCTGTCGGTGACGCCCGGTTCGGGCACCACTGGCAGCTCCATCAGCGTGTCGGTCAACACGTCAGGTTTAGCCGCGAATACTTACAAGGGGAGCATCACCATTGCTGCGCCCGGCGCTACTTCGCAGGTGGTGGGCGTCACCCTGGTGGTCTCCAACACGCCCACTATTTCCGCCAGCCCTTCCTCGCTGAGCTTCACCTATCAACTGGGCGGGACAGCGCCCACGGCGCAATCCGTCGACATCGCAGGCTCGTCGGGTCTGGCGTTTACCGCCACCGCAACGGGAGGCTCGTGGCTGTCTGTAACTCCGGGTTCCGGCACCACGCCCGGCGCCGTCAGCGTTGCCGTGAACACTTCGGGCTTGACTGCGAACACGTACCACGGGACCATCACTATCGCGGCCTCTGGCGTCCCCTCGCAAACGGTCAACGTCACGCTGACAGTAAGCAATGAGCCGGCCATCACCGCTTCGCCTTCGTCGCTCAGTTTCAGTTACGCCATCGGTAGCACGGCGCCGGCCGTGCAAAGCGTCAATATCGGAGGAATCGCGGGACTGGCTTTCACCGCAACGGCTGGAGCTTCGTGGTTGGGGGTGACCCCGGGATCGGGCACCATGCCCAGTTCGATCAGCGTCTCGGTGAATCCAGCTACGTTAACAGCGGGGACCTACCATGGCAACGTCACCATCACTGCGGCGGGCACTTCCAACAGCCCCTTCAGCATACCGGTGACTCTCACCATCACCGGCGTTGCACCCACCATTACCTTGAGCCCTTCGTCGTTGAGTTTTTCGGCGCTGACCGGCGCCAGCGCACCCGCCAGCCAGACGGTGAATGTTTCCAGCAGTGCGGCCAGTTCACTGTCTCTGGGCATTTTGGGCGGTTCGTGGCTCACGGCTTCCCTGTCCGCATCCACGACGCCCGCAGTGGTGACCGTTTCAGCGAACCAGGCCAATTTAGCGCCGGGAAATTACGTGGGATCGGTCGTTATTACGGCGGCGGGAGCTTCCAATAGTCCCCAGACCATCGCCGTCCAGTTGGTGGTTTCGACCACCACCAGCCTGACCGCAACTCCGGCCAGCCTCGGTTTCGCTTACGTTTTCGGCAATGCCAACCCGCCTGCTCAAACCATCAGCCTGACTGGCACTCAGGCGCTTACTTTCTCCACATCGGTTCCGAGCAGCTCATGGCTCACCGTGACCAGCGCGAGTTCCACTACGCCTGCCAGCCTTGTAGTGAACGTCACTCCCGGCTCTCTGGCCGCGGGCACTTACAACGCGAGTATTACGATCACCAGCGCCAGCGCCTCGAACTCGCCGCTGACTATACCCGTGACACTGGTTGTTTCGAGCAAGCCCGCGCTCGCCGCCAGCCCCAACAGCTTGACCTTCACCGCCCAGAGCGGAGGCGCAAATCCGGGGAGCCAATCCGTCAATCTTATAGGCAGCTCGACACTGCCGTTCAGCTTAACAACGTCGCCCAGTTGGCTGGTTGCGTCCGTTGCTTCCGGCACCACGCCGTCGACGCTGGTCGCCACGGTGAATCTCGCGGGGATGAGCCAGGGATCGTATCAAGGCGCTATCACGGTCACGTCCAACGTGGCGGGCAACAGTCCGCTCGTGATTCCGGTCACACTCACCATCTCGACGCCACTAGTGGTCACCGGCCCGTCCATTTCCAATATCGTGAGCGCAGCCAGCTATGACGCCAGCGGATTTTCTCCAGGCGCGATCGTTTCCATTTTTGGCAGTTCTCTGGGACCTCCCACTGGAGTCAGTTTCAGCGTGAGTCCCCAGGGCAACTTGAGTACCACGCTCGCGGGCGCCAGCGTGACGGTGGCAGGCATTCCGGCCATTCCGATCTTCGTGCAGAGCGGTCAGGTGAACGTGATCCTGCCGTATACGCTAGGCAGCGCCGGTCAAGCCACCGTTGCGGTGGAGTATAACAACCTCACTTCAACCGATTTCACTATCCCGCTCACGCCGGCCGATGTGCAGATCTTTACCGCCAATGCGAGTGGAAGCGGACCAGGCTCCATCTTGAACCAGGACTATTCGGTTAACTCCGCGTCGAACCCGGCGGCTCCGGGCTCGGTGGTGCAGGTCTTCGGAACCGGCGGCGGCGCGCTCTCTCCGGTAGCTACCGCGGGTAACGTGGCGGGCGACACGCTGGCGTCGATCACGTCGCCCTATTCGGCGGCCGTGAATGGCGAAAACGCTTCGGTGCTCTACGCCGGATCGGCGCCGGGGCTGTTGTATGGCGTGTACCAGTTCAACGTGCAGCTGCCCGTCGATCTTCCGGCGGGCGCGGACACTATGGTCTTGAACGTAGACGGCAGCATGAGCCAATCCGATGTTACGGTGTTCGTGAAGTAGACGTCTTCTCCATATGCGCGGAGAAGACCAAACACAGTACCAGCTATTCGGATATGTATCGTTGGAGGAGAGGGTGCCGCAAGACCACCCACTGCGGCCCATCCGAGCCATGGTAGACGAGGCGTTAAAGGCACTCGACGGACGGTTCCACTCGCTGCACGACGAGGACGGGCGGAAGTCGATTCCTCCGGAGCAGCTGTTGCGGGCATTACTGCTGCAGATGCTGTATTCGATTCGCAGCGAACGGATACTGATCGAGCAGATGCAATACAACCTGCTGTACCGCTGGTTCGTGGGGCTGTCAATGGACGACGAGGTGTGGCATCCGACAGTGTTCACAGAGAATCGCGACCGGTTGCTGGAAGGCAAGATCGCTGAAGAGTTTTTCCGCGTAGTGTTGCGCCAGGCGCGGCGGAAGCGGTTGCTGTCGGATGAACACTTCGCGGTGGACGGAACGCTGATCGAAGCTTGGGCGGGGCAGAAGAATTTCCAGCTGGAGAACGACGATAGCATCTTGAAACCGCCGCCACCGCCGGATGAGGGCAGCAATCCGGCCATCAACTACCGCAAGCAAAAAGGCTCGAACGATACCGATCCGCTGGCGCGTCTGTATGCTGGCGATGGGGGCGGCCAAGCGTGAGAGATTTCAGTGTCCCCGCTTAACATCCACGAGGAAACAGACTACTCCCGTTGTAAATCCGACGAACATTCCTGCATATCCTAAGTCTGCCAAGACTTTAATGGAGGTGCTTACGTGGATCGACCGGGAAGGCGACCCGTACAGAGAAGCGTAGATCAGTGCCGGAAGAAGAAGGATCGCAGTAAAAATAATCCCGCCGCGTGCCAGCTTGACTGCATGCGGCACGATCCAGGGTGCCTGCCAGTAAAGAAGCACCAGTAGCACCAGTGGCCACAGGGGCTTTATGCTCATCGCTTGTGCCGCTCTTTCAAATCCCCGCTCCGAGGCTTCAAGCAATGTTACCAAATCCGAAAACCTCCCAGAGCCAATCTGTCACTCGCACTTTTTCTGGCGATCGCAATCTGTGTGTGGACGCAACCGAGGGTTGACATTCATCAGGTATCCGGTCGGGCATCCGAACGTCTTCAGGAAGCGGTGCGGAGGTGGCGAACGGCGCAGCAACGTTCCTGGCGCGACGCGAAGGCTCCCGAAGACGGTCACCCCCAAGCATTGCGACGCTAACTGAAAAAGGGCAGGACATTCTGGTGGCTCGGTGGGCAGTATCAGGCGGTCTGGGTAGCTCTTCGGATCTGATCGCCTGGAACAGGCCGACGGACACGTCTTTCATCTTCCGGCTACCGCGCGGAGTTGCTCGAGTGACCTTTGAAACGTCGCACGCGATCCATACACCCAGAAGTGGATTGGCGCCGGAGGGCTGCTCATTTAATTACCCGCCCACACAATTCGCAGGTCTATTCATGAACTATTTCGATTTGTGGGAAATAGATGGCGCATCTTACCTAGCGGCAACCTTCAAGTCCCCGACCGAGGGGATCGGAGAACGGTTCCCACCACTTACATCGCGCGTCGGGCAGTGGAGCAAGGAACGGCTTTTGGATCAACTCGCTCCCGGTGGATTTCAGGCTGTCAACCGCGATCGCGTGTTGACTGAAGAGTTGTTGAAACGCAATGTGACAGACGATGAGCTGCGACTTCTTTTGAAACGGCGCGAATCAGACCCGAGTGGGACGGTGTTACTTACCATCGTTAGTGCGCATCAAGTGACCCGGTTTTTGAGGGTAATCCGCGAGTACCTGCTCACAGCCCGGGGAGGGGATCGTCGGCCGAACCGATGAGGCGAACTTCACCGATGTCGCGATGTGTTGCATCGCGATAACCGCGCAAACCCTGCGTTTCAATATGCCGCGGCGCATGGTAGAAGCTCGACCGACTATAACGCTCTGACGGAGTTGCCACGTTTGGACGCGAGCTACGGACGAGAAATTTACCTATGGCAAATGCGCCGGAGGCTGGGACTTATCGCGGATAGCGATCCAAGGCTAGCGAAGTGAGCGGCATTCGTGAACGTCTCCACTCAACTGGCTTTACATGTTGGGGTTCGCAGTTGGCACGCAGCGGCGACATCGCTGGGCATGCCTCCCAGACTACGGTGGTAGCTGCAGTTGATTGGAAGGATTTATCTAGATAGGTGAGTTTCCTGGCGGCTCGTACCTCAGGTATACCTGAGGTACGAGCCAGCCAAGATTTGGTCTTACCAGGCCGCCATTACTGTGAGCAGCCTGGAATCGCCGGTAGCGTCGTGGGATCGGCGTAATATGACATCGGATTGATGGGTGTACCGTTGGTCCAAGTCCCCATGGAAAGTTGTTGGCTACTGCCGTTCCCGAGGAATATACCGCAGTTAGTGCCGCCGAAGACGCAGGTCGCGGCCGCCACCGAAAGCTTGTAGGTGACATAGAAGTCGCGATTGTCGATTGCGGCGGTATCTTTGTATCCGTAGGTATTGGGGTAGTAGTGGTCCCCTACCTGATTGGGCGTACCCGTCATATCGGAATTGAAGAACAGATAGTTCTTCTGGGCCGCGGGCACTTGCGTGGTGGATTCGAAAATACTGACTCCGTCCGCCGAACAGGCTACGGTGTCCTGATCCGACGACACAATCACCATTTTCGTAGCGGGACTAATGCCGGCGAAGTTAATCGGAGGCAACAAGCCCAAACTTGCAGGCTCAATCATTACCAGGCCGAGAGGTACGGGGAACGAAGGAACGGCGGTTGAGGCCGCACCCGCGAGCCAGCCGGTAATCCAACCCCCGAAGGAGTGGCCGACGATCATCGTCTGCGGGACGCCCTTCACCAGGTACGGCCTGACGTGCGGCTCCCAGGTGTAGTTTTGCAGCCGGTACAGAGCATCCGTCCAAGCGGCTTGAGCATTCGAGGGATAGTTGGCGAAGGTGCTCGTCAGGCTGGACTGATAAGCCACCCAGACTACAACGAAGCCCTTTTGAACCATCTGGTTGATCCAACCCTGATAGTCGGCGGTAGCGAATGCGGCATAGCCGTGCAGGAACAAAATCACGGGCGCCGTGGCAGGCGTGGGCGTACCGGGCTCATAGATGTAATACTCCACGTTGTTATTGGTGTACCGATTGTTAGCCCAATAGGGGCCATTGACGGTAACCGATGCATTCGCATATGTACTGCCTCCCGGACCGGTAGCAGGCTGGTTGCAAATCAAGTCCGTTATATTTGTCCCAGTCCCCGATCCTGTTGTGCAGTTGAGCTGATTGGGTGTGCCGGGGCTGGCAGCCGGTTGGCTAGCGCCGAGAGCATCCGAAGACAATTTTCCGGCGCTCACCAGTTGTGCGCGCTTGGAAAGCCGGCTCAGCGCCAATTCCAGATCGCGGGCGTCTTTGGGGTTCGAAAAGTCGGCGGCGGCGTTGTTCTTGACGGAGTTCCATAAGGCGAGCAGTTTCGTGTAGTCGCCGTTGGCGCCATCCACTTCGGCCTGCTGGAGCAGCGCCGACAACTGATCGCGCGTGGCCGGATCGACAAACTTGCCACCCACCACCAGTTTGTTTACCTGTTCCCAAACGTCCGAGAACTTCATCTCCGGCGCAGACGACGGGAAGATCACGAAGTTCGAATATTCCGAGAGCAGACCTTGCCCATTGTCCGCCTTGATCTGGTAGGCGTAGCGGCCCAAAAGGGAGGCGGCTGAATCCGCGTAGGTCAGCTTGTCGGTCACGCCAATTTCATCCCAGCGGCTGGAAGCGTTATAGGCTGCACTGCTATCTCCAACCCCGGCAATGCTGACATCGATGGGGTCATACGACCGGCGGAAAATATGGTATTGCTGGGCCCCGCCCGACGGTGCATCCCAGGAAAGCAGAATGCCGCTGGGCGCCCCTTCTACCTGGACGTGCATTGGCGGATTCGGCTGCACGTCATCCGCCGAACCAGACACTGTGCCCGCCGCAGCCACGTGGTCGGGAGTGGTATTGACACCTTTATAAACTTTCAAGCCGAAGAAGGGGTTTGCACTACCCAGGAAGAGGCCCAAAGGAGTACTGACTAAAGTGCGGACCCCCATGTTATATCCATCTTCAAAACCCTGCTGGTCCACCTGCGAGAAGTAGGCTCCGTCTTGGGTCCACCACAGGTCGAAACCGTATTCGTCTGCCCAAGCCGAAGCACCCTTTTCATAGCGCAGAAGGACCGATTCGTCGAACGTCCCAACGTAGAGACGGCTATCGTGGACAGCCATTCGCCACATGTGTTGGTTTAGAAACCAGCTAAAGCCTATACCCAGACCGCTGAGCGAATTTTTCTGCCCGGCCGGCGTCGAACGCGACGTTCCAGCCACCAGGTCCCAGGTGTTGTCGCTGTGGATGCGGAACAGTTCGGCGCCTTGATCCGCAAGAGGGACTCCACGCCGCACACCGTCTCCTCCCACGAAAAGGTAGCCGTCATATACCTGCATACTGAGAGCAATCGGGTCCGCATCCGGTGTCAAGTACCCGCCATCCGGAAGGACGGTCGTATAGGTATAAGGTAAGGATCCCGTGGGGTTGGTATAGGCCACCGAGAATCCAGTGGTGCGGTTGACGAAAGTCACATAGAGAAGATTGTTGAATATGCCGATCTCGTAGGCCGGCGTCACCGGGCTTGAAATCTGCTGAAAAGTGTTATCACCGAGCCACGGGGTTGGCGACTGTATGACCGTGCCTTGCCCCTTCCAGTCTACGGCCATGGCGAAAAATTGGCCATTGAGCGTCTGCATCCCGCGAAAACAAGTGTTGTCCAAAGCGCCCATGAACGTACCTGGGTCCTGCGGAATCGGTGCGAAGTTCACTCCATCCGTACTGCGCAACAGACGCCCGCCTGGCACTCCTGGATGGATCGCCTGCGACGAGCAGCCGCCTACGTAAAGCGCCTCGGTGCCGTTAGCTTCCTCATAAATGAACATGTCGCGAAAACCGACATCGGGTGGGACCATCAAGGTGGGATTTGAGCCGGGTACAGGAACAGTCAGCGGCGATTGAAAGACCATCGTCCAGACGCCGTTCGTCGGATTGAAAGACCAGATCTCCGCCTGCAACATCAAATCGTTTATTGCGGCGCACTGAATATCGGGATCCGCGGGAGGGTAGGGATAGCTGGGGTCGACTTCGTGTTCAGACAAATCCGTGATGCACTGCTCCGAACGCGCGGTTCCAACCAGTAAGTTCCCGTTGTACCATGCCATACTCCAGGCCCAACTGTTTTGCCGGTCGCCAAAACCTTCCGGCGCAATTCCCTTCCAATTGGCTCGGAACAACGGAGCATAGGTGCTTTGGGCCATGCCGCACTGGGCCGCCAGCAACAGCAGCAGCATTGCCGCAAAACCAGTGCTAAACGATCCAAATTTACCAGAAAGAAGCCTTCGAATCATATTTTTCCTTTTTAATTGATGCTATTTTAGACAAATTTCCATGGATCGATTACTGCGTTGCGATTTTGGTTATGAAGACATCCGATGACCCGCCGCCATAGGTGGGCTGAAAAACTCCACTCGTCGTCGGGAAATTGGTCGAAGTCGTATTGCCGGTTACCGTCGCGTTACCAGCCTTAGTGCTGACCGCGACCCCAGTGATAACTTCATTGCCCGTTCCGCCCAGGTAGGTGGAATAGAACACGGTGGGCGGAAAATATTCAGTGCCATTGCATTTGCCCGCGGTCTCACTACACCATTTGGCTGGCGGCTGGAAATTAACAACGAATCCATCGTATCCGCCGGCATTGGCGCTCTGGATTGCATTTGTTACCGGGAAGTTGGGGGAATTCGTCGTTCCGCCGATGAAGGTGTTGCCGCAGCCGTCGATGCCAACGCCCTTGGCTTCATCGGCGCCGGACCCTCCGTAAAAACTCGAGAAAACCAGTAAGCCTTGAAAATATACCTGCACGAATGCGTCATAACCACCCGCATTTTGACTCTGGATCGCATCCTTGGCCAATACGTTATTGCCGTTGGTGTACCCGGTGACCCAGATCGCGGGGTTAGCCGCGGGAGTGCAGGTCGCATTGCCCGCGAAGTATGCGATCCCCGTAGCGGACGTAACGACCTTGGCGTTGTTGCCGCCAAAAATCCTGGTTACCATCGGCGCGGCGGAGCCGCCGACGCCGGCGCTGGTCAGCGAGGTCAGGAACGCCTTGGTATTTATGCCAGTGGTATCCGGCTCGCCAAACGCCGTGGAAGTGGTGGAACCCACGAAGACCAGGGCATCGTTCTTGGTGTTGGCAATCGAACTAATGATCTCGTTACCCGAGCCGCCGATGTACGTCGAGTACATAACGCCGGTTAACGTTGAGTTGAACTTCGTCACAAACCCATCGGTCCCACCCTCGTTCACCGCCTGGAAAGGATTCGTCGTGGGGAAGTCCGTCGAAGTGGTGGATCCTGCCATGACAACATTGCCCAGGCTATCGAAGGTGATCGAGGAGGCGCTATCGTTGCCGCTGCCGCCCAGGTACGAGGAGTAGTGGATGACGTTCGGGAATTCCAACTCCGCGACCCACGCATCCTCGCCGCCGGCGTTCGCGCCCTGCAGAGGATTTACCGTAGGCAGATCCGTGGCGGTAGTGCTGCCGACCACATAAACATAAGGAACCAGCTTTCCATTAGGCTGGAGCAGAGAGATCCCGTTCACGCTCGTGTTTCCGGTGGTGCCACCGTAGTAGCTGGAGATGTAGAGCTCGGAGCCGCTGCCCTGAAAGAAGATCACGGAGAAGAATGCTTGCGTGGAGCCGGGTGCGCCCGGAAATGTCGGGTAGGGCCCGGCATTGGCGCCGTCGGTGGGGAAGTTCGTGGACGTGGTGTTTCCTCCCACGTAGGTATTGCCCAATACGTCGACAGCCACGCACGTAGCCAGATCCGTTCCACTGCCGCCAAGATATGTCGACCAACTGAACGTCGGATCGATCACCAGCGTGTGCTGCGGGTCGTAATTCGCGATGGCGAACGATACTTCGTGGTCCGACCGTTTTACGAAGCGCCCTTTAATTTCATGGCGCACTCCGTCGATTTCCTGGTAAATTACCGGCTTGAGGTGCCGCACATCGCCCAAACTGGTGTGCATCACCAGATCGCCATTCGAATCCAGGCGCACCTTGGCGCCGCTAACCGCGAATCGGATGGCCTTCGGATCGGCGCCCGGGGCTACTACGAAATCGTATTCCAGTTGCTGTTGGTTGCCGTAGTAGATCAGATCCACCCCGGAGTAAATGCCTTCGTACTTCACCTTGGAGAAGGTCGGGATATCGGTCCGCCACTTGGAGGGATCATTACCGATGAAAGAGTTTATCGTTCCAGGGAGCGGATCGGTGGGAACCACGCGCGAATCCTTCGCACCCAGCAGTTTCATACGAACCGCAGCCGATTTGCCCGAGTTGCTCGCCAGCACGACCACCGACTCGTCGGCGGTCAGAAAAAGACCATAGCCGGAGCCGCGCGAAAATGCTTTCACCCTGGGATCCGTCTGACCAGCATTCAATTCAAACGCCAGCGGCATGCGTGCATAAACGGCCGCAGCCTTCATCTGGGTCTTAGCATCCGTCTGCTGGCTGGTAATAATATCAGGGCCGGCGAACATAAGTTGCGTAGCGGCCAGCATAAAAACACTGAGCGTCCCGAGGCGATTCTTCTTAAGCATGTCGCTAATTATATGGTGCGGAATGCCGAACCAACAAGGCTCAAAATGCCGCTGGCGAACACTAAAGTACTAGGACTCACTCGGGCAAACTATATTCTATAAGTTGCTCAAATTACTGGACCATGTGCATTGCCGGAATGGTCCACACGTGCAAAACCACAGCGAGTCAGGGGGGTGAACGATATGCCTTTCGCCAGGCTATCGTTTAGGCGGATTGCAGTAGCTCTTCGATTCTGCGATTGATAAATTCGGGCTTCTCGCGCATCACCAGGTGACCTCCACCCTCAATGACGTCGACCGTTTGAGGATGCAGGCGTTCGCACAATTCGCGGCCGCGTGCCAGCGGAATCACTTTGTTGGCCGCTCCCCAAAAGATATGAACCGGAGGAAAATCCGGCGGCAGGCTGACTTGATCTAAAGCCGCAAAGCTGGTCCAATTGCTGAACAGGTTAATCAGACAGGCACCCTCGCCTTTTTTGCCATAAAGACCATGCAAATGCTGGATAAATTCTGGATTTTCCTGGAAAGTCTCGTCGTATTGTCCCTGAATAATACCCCGGTGCAGCATGCCGCGCGACATCATGCGGTCCACCAGAGGGCCCATCACCCGGCGCATCATAGGCCGGCCGGAAACCATCTTCACGGTGGCCTGCAGGCTTCCGCCCACCACCGTGTTCTGGGTGGCGATATGAAACAGAAACAGGCGCTTCACCTTTTGCGGATTGGCCAGCGCATAGTTCAGGGCCATGGCTGCGCCCGTGCAAGTGGCCACGATGGTAACCGGCGCCAGGCCGAGCGACTCCACGATAGTTGCAACCATATCCGTGTAAAGGGGTAAAGAATAGTCCACCTTGGGGTTGTCGGACCGTCCATAGCCCAGACTGTCGACCGCAATGACGCGATATTTTTGCGCGAAGTGTGTGATTTGGTGTTCCCAGATGTGATGGTCGTTGCCGGCGTTATGCAGGAACAGCATCGGCTGGCCCTGTCCTTGCTCGTAATAAGCCACTTTATGACCACGGAACGAAAGGGTTCGGTCGGCGGGCAGTTTGTCGCCGCTGGCGGGCATCTGTTCAGTGACGGAGCGGGTCAACATATCCCTCCGGATCTTGGCGCCGTGGCGAACATCCACCGGAAACGCCTCGGGATAAATCTGAATATCTTCTATGGCGCTGGTGTTAGGGTGCTTGGCCGCCAGCGATTTTAAATCCGCGATCAGCTTTTGTTCATGCGCGGCATCCGGCGCGCCGCCGCTGCGTTCGGGCTCGATAAGGACCACTGGGCGCTTAAGCGCAGAACCGGCGACGGGAATGCCCACCAACGCGCTGCGGTTTACCTGCGGATGCCGGTTGAAAATGGGCTCTACCAGGTCTGAATAGAAATGGCCGGCAATGGTTTCCAGCCGGTCGGCAATGCGGCCGCAATACCAGATCCCGCCTTCGTCGTCCAGATATCCGGCGTCGCCCATGCGATGCCAGAGGCCCGTGACATCTTGAATCTTGGCCTTGCGCGTGGCTTCCGGTTTGTCGTAGTAGGATGGCGTCACCACAGGCCCG
>Ga0209006_10000799_pt1 | contig 29067 bp, 23 predicted proteins | sample JacPin_JW_Ref_O2_FD_188567 | JGI IMG/M metagenome (GOLD analysis project Ga0209006, IMG submission 188567) | Forest soil microbial communities from Algoma, Ontario, Canada - Jack Pine, Ontario site 1_JW_Ref_O2 (SPAdes) (version 2) | ecosystem: Environmental > Terrestrial > Soil > Boreal...
TTCCGATTGTGATCGGCACTACGGCTTGGCTCGCAAATCTGGCGGAAGCCAAGGCGTTGATCGAAACAAACCAGAGCGCGCTTGTTTGGAGCCCCAATTTCTCGGTTGGCGTGAATATCTTCACGCGACTGGTTTCCGAAGCCGCGCGTCTGTTCGCCAACGAAGAAGAATACGGCGCCTGGGCGTGGGAGATTCATCACATCACCAAGAAAGACGCGCCCTCCGGCACTCTGATCCAACTGGTGGATCGGATGAAGGCCGCCGGCTACGGCCGCAATATCGACGCAGGTTCCAGCCGCGCTGGCGCGCATCCAGGCACGCACGAAATTGGCTTCGATTCCGCCGCCGACACCATCACCCTGCGCCACACCGCGCGCAGCCGGGAAGGGTTCGCCCGCGGTGCTCTGAAAGCGGCACAATGGATTATAGGGCGCAAAGGATTCTACGAATTTAGCGACGTTCTCTTTGGAGCCTGAGGGGTTTTTGGAGGAAGATATGTTATTTCAAGGCTGCGGCACCGCCATGGTCACCCCGTTCCGCAAGGACGGCGGGCTCGATGAGCACACGCTTCGATCGCTGGTAAGGCGGCAGATCGAAGAAGGCATTAACTTCCTGGTTCCCTGCGGAACGTCGGGAGAAAGCCCCACGCTGACACACAAAGAGCATTTACGCGTGGTCGAAATCACGCTTGAAGAGGCCCAGGGTCGCGTGCCGGTGCTGGCGGGCGCGGGGGGTTACAACACCGCTGAAGTGATTGAACTCGCTACCGAGATCAAGGCGATGGGCGCCGATGGCCTTCTCTCCGTCACCCCCTATTACAACAAGCCGACGCAGGAAGGGCTGTACCAGCATTACAAAGCCATCGCATCGGCGGTGAAGCTGCCCATCATTGTATATAGCGTGCAGGGCCGCACTGGAGTGAATGTCGAGCCGGCCACGCTGAAGCGGCTTTCGGAAATCGATTACATCGTCGGGGTCAAGGAAGCTTCCGGCAACATCAGCCAGATGGCGCAAGTAGCGCATCAAGTCCCATCCAGTTTTGCGGTGCTGTGCGGCGATGATTCCATCGCCATCCCGCTGATTGCTCTGGGCGGACATGGCGTGGTTTCCGTAGTATCAAACGAAATCCCGGGCGAGTTCACCAAGCTCATCCAGCGTGCTCTCGCGAACGATTTCGCGGGCGCACGCGAGTTGCAACGCCAATACCTGTCGCTGATGGAAGTGAACTTCGTGGAATCGAATCCCATTCCGGTGAAGGCGGCGATGGCGCTGATGGGATTACTGGAGCCCATTTGGCGGCTGCCGCTATGCCCGCCGAATCCCGCTAATCTCGCGAAGATAGAGAAGGTGCTCGAAGCACTGGGTCTGCTGGCTCGCCGGAGCGTGCATGCAGGCTGAGATCGAAAAGCTATTCGACGAAAAACCTCAAACTTACACCGATCATCATTTTCACCTCTTTGAGCGCTTCAAGCAGGCACTGAACGCGGGCCAGATTCGCGCGGCCGAACCGGACAATTCCACGAACACCGGATGGCGCGTGAACACCTGGGTGAAGAAGGGAATCCTGATCGGATTTCGCATGGGCACAGTGGTGGATATGTCGATCAATTCCACTCGCCAGCCCTGGTTCGATAAAGCGACCTTTCCGGTTCAGCACATAACGGCCGATCGCGGCATCCGCATTGTTCCCGGTGGATCCAGCATTCGCGATGGCTGCTACATCGGTAGAGGCGTCACGTGCATGCCGCCCATGTACATCAATACGGGAAGCTGGGTGGGCGATGGCTCCATGATCGATTCGCACGCCCTGGTAGGAAGCTGCGCGCAGGTTGGATCGAATTGCCATATCTCCGCGGCTGCGCAGATCGGCGGAGTGCTGGAGCCGGTGGGCGCGCTTCCGGTGATCATCGAAGATGAAGTGCTGATGGGCGGCAACACCGGTGTCTACGAAGGCACTGTGGTGAAGCGGCGCGCGGTACTCGGCTCGGGTGTCATTTTGAATCGCTCTACGCCAGTGTACGATGTGGCGCGCGGCCAGATTCATCGCGCCAGCGACGAAGATCCGCTGGTGATCCCGGAGGACGCGGTGGTGGTTGCGGGCTCGCGCAGCATTACCTCAGGGCGTGGCAAAGAGTGGGGATTGTCGTTGTACACGCCGGTAATCGTCAAGTATCGCGATTCGAAAACCGACACCAAGATTCAACTGGAGCACTTGCTCAGATAGTCGAGCGTGGCGCGAGCCGTTTTCTCCCAGCTGAATTGGGCGGCGCGGCGTCGCGCGGCATCAGTCGAGATTTTGCCCGAAGCGAGCAGCAGCAGCGCGTCCCGAATCTCGCGATCATTCGCCGGATCGAAGAAGTGAACAGTGGACCGTGCGATCTCGCGCAGCGGTGGAATATCGGAACAGGCCACCGGAACTCCAGCTGCCATCGCTTCGAGTACCGGCATGCCGAAGCCTTCAAAAGTGGAAGGGTAAATGAATCCAAGGGCCGCGCGATAGAGCCTGTAGAGATCTTCGCGCGGAACCCAGCCGGCGATTTGAACGGAAGCGCCCGCCAGCTGTTCAATCTCCTTGGCCGCGAACCCGCGCACGCCAGTCAGGATCAATTTCGGCGCGTTCTTCATTTGAGCGTGTACGCGCAATAGGCGCTGCAGATTTTTGTGCGGATGCGTGGTGGAAACGCACAGAACATAATCCTTGGGGTGGCGGCGCTGGGCGATTTCAAACAGCTCGCGCTCCACGCCGTGATGGATCACCTGCGAGGAGCGGCCGTAGTAACGTTCCAGATCGTCGGCCGTGGCTTGCGACACCGCGATGGCTCCGCGCGACTTTCGCGCCGAGGCCCACACGAAAAAATCCCAGAATGGCAGATCGAACCAGCGAAAATATTCGGGGTGCCGCTTGTGCTGTAGGTCGTGAAACACGGTGACCATCGGGCAGCCACTTAGAAGCGGCGCGGTAAATCCGGGATTGAACAAAACATTCAGCCGATGTTTGCGTACCGCGAACGGCAGCGCGAACTGCTCCCACAGGATGCGCGCGGGGCGGAATGTGGCGCGGACGGGTTGCGGAGCTTGCGCGAAGTTCGGACGATCGGGCACCAGATCGTCGCCGGTCTCACGATTGGTAAAGACGATGTATTGGTTTTCCGAATCGATATCGGCCAGCGCTCCGAGCAGGTTTCGAAGATAAATCTCGGTGCCGCCTACGGCTCCAGGAAGGAGGTACAGGGCATTCACGCCGATGCGGATCATTAACGGCCCATGCGAGCCAAAGCTTCGGTGGCCGGCGCGTTGTTCGGGTCTAGCGCCAGCACGCGTTGATAATCTTCCCTGGCCTGTGCCCGGTTGCCTTGAATGGCATGAATGTTCCCGAGATAGTAGTAGGTCATGGCGAACCCGGCGTCCAGCCGCTGGCCCGCGCTGAGAGCTTCCAAAGCCTCCGGGTATTTGCCCACTTTTCCGTATTCCATGCCGAGTTGCGAGTAGGTGTGCGCGTTCGGATGCTGCGCGGCCGCTTGTTGAAACTTCGCGATGGCCTGCTGCGGGTTACCGGCGCAATCGTATGCCAAACCCCAATCCAGGAGCAGGTCGTACGCCGGAGGTTCGAGCGCCGCTGCCTTTCCGAATTCGTCCACCGAGTTTGTGCAGGCGCCTGCCTGAAAATATGCTTGCGCTAATTGGAAGCGAGGTCGCAGCTTCTGGGGCGATTTAGAAACAGCGTCTTTCCACATATCGATCGCGCTGCCCCACAGCAGATTTCGTTGATACGTGATGGCGCCTTCCACCACCAACACCAGCGCCAGCACGCCGACGAACGTGTTTCGGGATGCTTTCCAGCGCCGCAGAAATTCCACAGTGATCAACAAGAGCCCGATGAACGGAAGGTACATGCGGCGCTCCGCCAGAGGATCGCGGATGGGTGCAAACGACGATGTGGGCGCCAGCAAAATCAGGAACACGAACCAGCCATAGGAAGCGATGGGAAAGCGTCGCCGATAAATCCAGGCCAGGACGCTGACCGCCAACAATCCAATCAGGCCGATGATGGCGCCATGCTCGGTGACGGTTCGCGAGATGGCGATGTCGGGGTCAAGATTCTGGCCGAACGGCACGACGAACAGGCGAAGGTAGTCCCATATCACGCGGCATTCAGTGAAGAAGTATTGATACCACGTCAGGCCCTGAATCTGGAAGCCGGCGGATTGATTCCCACGCAGGATGCGCAGCAGGCCCACCAGTGCGAGAGCGGCGCCGGCTGCGATGGGAACATATAATTTCCAATTCCGCCAGATGACCGGGGGCGAAAACTCAAAGTGCCAGTAGTAATCGGTGAGAATAAACAGCGCGGGAAGAACAACGGTGTGTTCCTTGGAAAGCACAGCCGCCGCAAAAAGCGCCAGCAGCGCCAGGATTCGGGGGATGGATACAACGGCGGTTTTGCGGTAAAGATAAACCACGAGAGCAGCAAGAACAAAAAACACGCTGAGTGTTTCCGACCGGCTGGCGACGTAGCTAACCGATTCGGTCTGCACTGGGTGCAGCAGAAAGAGTCCCGCGGCGAAGAACGCGAGAATGCGGGCGCGCCATTCCTCCACGCCAGCCCAACTCAGCACCTTTCCGGTTACTAGAAAGGTAAAGATGGCATTAAAGAAATGCAGGACGACATTCCAGGCGTGATAACTGAAAGTGTCCTGCGCGCCGGATTGTTGATAGTTCAGCCAGAAGGTGAACATGAGCAGGGGCCGCGTTTGATTCATCCACTCCCTAAGAGTGAGGTACGCGGCGTCCGGACGCATATACGTGAGGTACGTATCGTCCAACAGAAATGGCCCGTGGATAGCGGGCCAATAAACTTCAAACGCGGCAATCAAGGCAACCACCAGGCTTGCGGCGTAGATCCAGACCCAGGGATTCGTACGCGACTCCAGGGCCGCGACGGACACGGCAGCGCGGTTCGATTTCTTCGGCTTGCTACTCTTCATTAAAATTGGCGGGCCGGTTTTGCAACTGAAACTCTAGAATCGCCAGCCGTTGGGCCATCGCGATGTGGGCGTCCTTCAAGTCGGAAATAACCACCGAAAGACGATAGATCACGATCACGAATACGCAGAAGACCAGGAGCAGAAGTGCCAGCGGAGGGTCGGCCAGTCCCAGCTGGCGGGAAATCCAGTTGAGCGCGAACGAAGACCGCGAAAGCACCAGCAGAATGACGGCGGCAGCCAGCCAGCTTACCGAATACTCAACCCGGATGTGCGAGCGGCGGACCGAGAAGAGGACCATCGCCACCAGCAGAATGCTGAGAACGGTGGTGACATTGAGTAAGCGCTCCATGTTTTGTTCTTACGCTCGCGGAGTTAGTCCTCTTCGCGCGGGGCATCCTTCCTGCGGCGGCGCTCGAATTTTAGAACGTTGATAAACACACCTAGCAGAACGTGGAAGATGTAATATAGCGATTTTACCGCGGTGATGGTGCTACGGCCAGTCTGGCGCCGACGCATGCGGCAAGGCACTTCCTGGAACTGGAAGCGCTTGCGCTGCAGAACAACCAAAGCCTCAATTTCCGGATATTCCAGCGGAAAACTGCCGGTAAAGACTCGAAGCGCCTGGCGATTCACGCCCACGAATCCCGAAGTAGGATCGCGCACCGGTTTGCCCAGGATGGGCCGCAGCACCAGGCGAAAAAACCAGATGCCCATGGCGCGAACGGCGTTGGTGTAGCCGCCGTTACTGTCTTGAAATCGCGAGCCGATCACCATATGGCACCCGGTTTCGCGCAGCGTGTCGAGCAACGCTGGGATGTACTTGGGATCGTGCTGCCCGTCGCCATCCACGCGAATCACATATTCGTAGCCAAACTCAAACGCCAGTTTGTACCCGGCCTGGACGCCGCCGCCGAGGCCCAAGTGATAAGGTAAGCGGAGCACGTCGGCGCCGGCCGAGCGCGCGCGTCTGTCTGTGCCGTCGGTGGAGGCATCATCCACTACCAGAATGGGCGCATGGGGCACCACCGCCTGTACTTCGTGAATGACGCCGGCAATGGCGCCTACTTCATTAAAAGCCGGAATCAGAATCAAGAGCTGGCCGGGTCCGACGGCTGGCTTCACAGTGCGGCCACCTGGCGGGGACTGATGGAATAGCGCCGGATCAGGCGGTGAAATTGCTTGGCAGTTAGCCGCCGCTTCATGGAGCGGCGCTGTCGCCAAATCTTGGGAAATCGCAACAGCAGTTCGAAATGGCCGCGGATGACATACCAAGGGAGACGAATGAAGCTCCCGCCTTCGCGCTGGAACTCGGCGGCCTTGCCGCGTCCTCGCAACGCATAGATGAAATGCCAGAAGTAACGGGACATGGCGTAGAACGGCACCAGCAACAGATCGAGCAGAGGAAAGCTTTTGAAGATCACGAAGAGGCGATTGCGCTCCACATAGTAGGCTTTCAGCGCGGAGGCCTTGCCCGACGAATGCGAGTAGCGATGTTCGACTACGGCGTTGGGAACGTACAGACATTCCCAGCCGGCCCAGCGGGCGCGCAGGCCCAGGTCGGTGTCCTCGCAATACAGGAAAAAGCTCTCATCGAAAAGCCCGATTTCATCCAGCATCTCGCGGCGGTATAAAGCCGCGGAGCCGCTCGGCAGTAGCGCTTCTTCTTGGCGCGAATAGGCCGCGGGTGATTCCAGGTGCCCACGCTGCTTGCTACTTCCGTCCAGGCAAAGAAGCATGCCCGCCGAATCGAGAGCACCTTGGCTCGCGATGCGGACTTGCGATGCGCACATCCCGACGTCGGGACGCGGCCCCATCGCACCCAGCAGCGCTTCCAGCCAGCCGGGATGCGCGCTGGCGTCGTCATTCAAAACGGCAACGTACTGCGCCGCCGACTGACGAAACGCTTGGTTCACGGCGGCTCCGAAGCCGACGTTGCGATCGTTCGCAATCACTCGAACCCGGCCGCCCGCTTGCTCCTGGTTTCTTACCGCGTGCCGTGCGCTGTTGTCCACCACCACCACTTCAAAATCGGAAAACGTCTGACGCTCCATGGAGGCCAGGCATTCGGCGAGAGTCTGGTCCGCGGCCAGCGTTGGAACAACCACAGTCACCGTTGGGTACACTTGGCCGGGCCGGGGTTCTCGTACCATCGCTGGGTGTTCGCAGCCGTCAAGCCCCGGCGCAAAACATAGGGTAGGATAGTGGCTTGCATAGACACTTACTATACATTCTCCTTGCGGGTCCTGTGCTAGCGCAAACGCCGGCCCATCTCGGCGAAATACGGCAGCTCACCAATGGCGGCGAGAATGCCGAGGCGTATTGGGCGCCGGACGGGCAGCGCATTATTTTTCAATCGACGCGCGACAAGCTGGCCTGCGATCAGATCTTCATTATGAATCGCGACGGATCTAACCAGCACATGGTTTCCACCGGCAAGGGCCGCACCACCTGCGGATATTTTTTGCCCGACAACAAACACATTTTGTACGCGTCGACGCATGAGGCGGGGGACGCGTGCCCGCCCGCCGCGGATCGTAGCAAAGGCTATGTGTGGGCCGTTTATCCGACGTACAAAATCTACCTGGCCACCGACGACGGCAAAATTCTCAAGACGCTGGCCGGCGCCCCCGGCTACAACGCCGAAGGCACGGTGAACTTTAAGACCAGCCGGATTGTATACACGTCCATGCAGTCGGGCGATTTGGATCTGTGGACCATGAAGCCCGATGGTTCCGACAAAAAGCAGCTCACGAAAACCGATGGGTACGACGGCGGCCCAGTATTTTCGCGCGACGGCAAGAAAGTGGTATGGCGCGCGAATCATCCGCAGACGCCCGAAACCGAGAAGCGCTATCACGAACTGCTGAGCGAAAACCTGACGTCGCCGATGAAGATGGAGCTCCTCGTGTCGGACGGCGAAGGAAAGAACGCGAAGCAAATCACGAATTTCGGATGCGCGAGTTTTGCTCCTACCTTCACGCCCGACGGCAAGAAGATTCTCTTCGCTTCCAACAAACATGATTGCGATGGGCGAAAGTTTGAGCTCTACCTCATCGACACGGACGGCACGAATTTACAACAAGTGACCGATTTCGGCGGTTTCACTGCGTTTCCCGAATTCGCGCCGGATGGTAAGACCATCGTGTTCGCATCAGACAAAGGCGCGAAGACGCCGTACGAGTTCAACATTTTTACGGCGGAGTGGAAGTAATCAGATCTCGCCGCTGAAAGCCCGCGCGAGTTACGTGAACGTTACCACTCTCCCTTTGTCTGAGAAGTTTCCGGAAAATACCTGAAAGGGTCTTGCCTCGAAAAGATCAAACACCTTAGTAAGTAGCAGCCTTAATCACTCTCGGGAAAGTCGTATGCGCCGAGCTGTCCCTGTACGAAGACTAGTCCAGGCCCCCCTGATCTAGGTGCCGGACAAAGTTGGTGGGCCTATCGCTCACCGGTGCAAGCGCCCGTTCGTGATTCTCTGGTCCTCGCCGACCGTTTCCACCGAAAGCCGAATTCCCGGAGCGTTCATGCGAGTTGTGTATCTGAGTCCATTGGGCCAGTTGGGTGGCGCCGAAATATGTCTCATCGATATGCTGGCGAGCCTGCGTGCCGCCGAGCCTGACTGGCAATTGTTTCTCGTTGTTGGTGAGAACGGACCGTTGATAGACGAGGCCAAGGCTGTTGGCGTGCCCGTAATCGTGGCGCTCTTTCCAAGGATGTTAGCCCGCTTAGGCGATTCGAAAAGCGGCGCTCTAGGAATGCTATGGTCCTGTGTGCGCGCCGCCGCGGGAGCAGTCCGCTACGCCATCGTCCTAGGCCGCATACTCCGCAAGCTACAGCCCGACGTCATCCACACGAACGGATTCAAAATGCACGTCCTAGGAGCCTGGGCGCGTCCTAAGAACGCGGCTGTCGTTTGGCACGTTCATGATTATGTGAGCACCCGCCCATTGATGAAGCGGCTTCTCCGCATTCATGCCGGCGCCTGCGCCGCGGCGATCGGAAATTCCATGAGCGTCGTCAGCGATATTGAGAAGGTGTGCGGCCCCAAATTGCGGACGTCGTGTATTTATAACGCAGTGGACTTGAAGCGCTACTGTCCCGCCGACGATAGCCCAGGCGACGGGAAAACCGATTTGGATTCGCTGGCCGGCTTGGCGCCTCCAGTGCACGGAACCATTCGGATTGGCTTAGTGGCCACATTGGCTCATTGGAAAGGCCACGAAGTATTCTTGAGAGCGCTCGCCAGGCTTCCGCAGCGTTTTTCCTATCGGGGATATGTCATAGGCGGAGCGATTTATCAAACTGAGAATAGCCAGCGGAGCATCCAGGAGCTTCGCGAATTGGCTGCAAAACTGGGTATCGGCGAGAAGACCGGCTTCACCGGCTACGTCTCACGCACCGGCGGCGCCATTCGGGCGCTCGATATTCTGGTTCACGCCAGCACGCAGCCTGAGCCGTTCGGCCGCGTAATCGCCGAAGGAATGGCTTGCGGCCGAGCCGTGATCTGCAGTGCCGCCGGTGGGGCCGCGGAACTTATCACGGAGGGACAGGATGCGCTGGCTCATGCGCCTGGAGATGATGTGGGCCTGTCCGCTCGAATGCAGGAATTGATCGAAGACGGCGAGCTGCGCGCGCGGCTGGGACGCGCTGGACGAATTACCGCCGAACGCCGCTTCGATCCCATCCGCTTATCGAGAGAACTGATCCCTTTGTATCGGCGCGCCGCCGGAGCTTCGGCGCCGAAACTCAAGGTGAAGTTAACGGCCGGCAAGGTGGACGGCGCGGCCTGACGGGGCGCTCTTCCTACTGAACTTCGCTCACCTTTTGCGCCGCTTCCTTACTCGTCACCGTGGATGCCTCCGGCAGCTGACTGGCGTTCCAACCCCCGCCCAGCGCCTGGACCAGCTCAACCGCGGCGGTCATCTCATTCACCCGTAGTGTTACCTGGGTCTGTTGATTGCTCAACAGAGTCAGCTGGGCCGTCATCACATTCAGGTAGGGATCAAGGCCGGTCTGGTAGCGCGCAGTTTCAATATTCAGGTACCTCTGGGCGGCCTCCACGGCGGTATTTTCACGCGTGATCTGGTCCGAAGTCACGCGCAAGGTTGCGATGAAATCTTCCACCTGCTGAAACGCCACCAGGACGGTCTGCTTGTAAGAGGCGACGTCGGCATTATATTGAGCCGTATATTGCGCCATTGTGGCTTTGCGCAGACCGGCATCGAAGATGGTCTCCGACGCAGCCGCGCCCAGCGACCAGAAAAGACCCGGCAGCGAAAATAAATTCGAGAGGCTGGACCCCTGCAGGCCGCCGCTTCCAGTGAGGCTCAAGGTCGGATAGTAAGCGGCTTTCTCGACACCGATGAGCGCATTGGCCTCCGCCATGGTTCGTTCCGCGGCGGCGATATCCGGACGCCGCTGCAGCAGCTCGGAAGGAACGCCAACCGGGATGGGCGGAAGCGGAGTGGTGAGATTCTTCACCGGCATGGAAAAACTGGATGCGGGCTTGCCGATCAGCATCGCGATGGCATGCTCATAAATAGCGCGGTTGGTGGCGATGCCGGCTCCGGCCTCTTCCGCGTCCGCCAGCGTCACCTCCGCCTGGGCCACGTCTTCCGGACTATCGATGCCGGTCTCCAGCAGAGCGCGCGTCAGGTTGAGGGACTCTTTATCGGCCTGGATGGTGCGGTTATACAGATCCTGCAACGCATCTTGTCCCCGGAGTTGAAAATAAAACTGGGCCAAGTCGGCCTGCTCGGTGAGCCGCTCGTTTTCCAGATCCGCCGCGCTCACCTGGGCCGCATATCGAAACTCGCGAACTGTGTTGCGAACCCGGCCCCACAGATCCGGTTCCCAGGAGACGTCGATCGGCAGCGCAATGTTGGTAAAGGTGGTGGACGCGCCGCCACCGGTGGTGACTGTTCCGGTTCCGGTCCCGCTGGTGTTCGCAACGGCATTGCCGGCAGATCCGCCGCCCGTCCCGGTTTTTGTGAGTGCGGGATTCACGGTCACCGTCGGAAAATATTGGGAGCGCGCCTCACTCACCTGCGCACGCGCCGCCATGAAGTTCTGAAAGAACTGCGCGATGTTCTGGTTATTAATATCCAGTTGATCTTCGAGCGCGTTCAGTTCCGGCTCGTTGAACATCTCCCACCATTTACCCTTAAGCACCGCGTCCTGTGGGCGCGCAGGCTGCCAGGCGCCGGGCAACACCGATTTGTATGCGGAAGGCGAGGATTCCTTAAACGCCGGTGGAGCGGGCATAGCGGGTGGATTATATTTCGGCCCTACATGGCACCCGCTGAGCACAACCACGAAGATCGCTAAACATGCCTCCCAGAGTGCTGGACGCCTCATCGGGTAGCCTCCTCCGGCCGCAGCATTTGCGGCCGCTTTGCGCCCTGCAATTTCAGGCGCATGGTATCCATGAACAAATAAATCACGGGCGTGGTGTAGAGGGTAAGAATCTGGCTGACGATCAGACCGCCGATGATGGAGATCCCGAGCGGCCGGCGCAGTTCCGATCCCATGCCCGTCCCAATGGCCAGCGGGACAGCCCCAAAGAGCGCCGCCATGGTGGTCATCATGATGGGGCGGAAACGTAGCGTAGAAGCTTCAAAGATGGAATCCCGGGTGTTCTTGCCCTCGTTGCGCTCCGCGTTCAGCGCGAAGTCGATCATCATGATCGCGTTCTTTTTGACGATCCCGATGAGCAGGATGATGCCGATGATCGACATCACGTCCAGATCCGATTTGGTCAGCAGCAGTGCCAGAATGGCGCCCACGCTGGCCGGAGGAAGCGTGGAAAGAATGGTGATGGGGTGCACCAGGCTCTCATATAGAATTCCCAGCACCACATAAACTGCCAGAAGCGCGGTGAGAATCAGGTACGGCTCCGTTTTCAAGGACTGCTGGAAAGCCTGCAGCGTTCCGGCGAACTCGCCATGGATGGACTGCGGCATCCCCAGTTTCCGCTGCAGAGCCTGGATCTCCTGCGTGGCCTGGCCGAGCGAGACGTTGGGCGCAAGATTGAACGATACCGTAACCGAGGGGAACAGGCCAGTGTGATTTACTGCCAGCGGCGACGTGGAGGGGGCGTATTTGAGAACTGAGTCCAGCGGAATGGCGCCCCCACCCGCGTTTGGAATCACGTAGACGTCTTTCAGACCCTGCGGCGACTGCCAGTATTTCGGAGCCACCTCCATAATCACGTAGTATTGGTTCAGCTGCGTATAGATGGTCGAGACCTCGGCCTGGCCGAAAGCATTGTACAGCGTGTTGTCGAGCAACTGGGCCGTTACGCCCAGGCGCGCCGCGGTGGGACGGTCATAGGTGAGCAGCGCCTGGAGTCCATTGTTTTGCTGGTCCGTGTTCACGTCCTGGAAGCCCGGAGCGTGATGCAATTCCGCGAGAAGTTCCGGGCCGTACTTTTGCAGATCCTGGGATGTCTCGGCCTGCAGCGTGTATTGGTACTCCGCGTTGGATTGCCGGCCGCCGATGCGGATATCCTGCACGGCTTGCAAAAACGTGGCCGCGCCCGCGATCCTGGCCAGCTTCGGCCGCAGCCGGTTGATGATCTGCGCGGCGCTGACCTTGCGCTCATTCAACGGTTTTAGCGCGATAAACTCGTTGCCCGTGTTGGTGGCGCCTTGTCCACCCGTGAATCCCATTACGTTCTGCACGCCAGGATCCGCCTTAACGATGTCCACCGACTGCTGCACCGCTTTGCGCATCGCATAAAACGATGTGTCCTGCGGCCCCTGCAGCCCGCCTTGCAGCACGCCGGTATCCTGCTGCGGGAAAAATCCCTTGGGAATTTTGGCCATCAGGAAAACATTTAAACCCAGCGTGAGCACGAAAACGATCAGGATCAGAGCGGAATGATCCAGCACCCAGTTGAGGCTGCGCTGATAGCCATCCAGTATGCTGTCGAAAACGCGCTCGCTCCAGACGTAGAACTTGCCGTGTTTGATGTCCTTTTCGGGGATCAGCACGCGCGAGCACATCATGGGAGTGGTGGTGAGCGAGATCAGCATGGATACCACGATGGCGGCCGAAAGCGTAATGGCGAACTCGCGGAAAAGACGTCCGATGATGCCGCCCATGAGAAGCAGCGGAATAAACACGGCAATCAGCGAAATGCTGATGGAGAAAACCGTAAAACCGATTTCCGCCGCGCCCCGCAGAGCTGCCTCTATGGGCGCGAGCCCCTTTTCAAGATGCCGCGTAATGTTTTCCATCACCACGATGGCGTCATCCACTACGAATCCGCTGGCAATGGCCAGCGCCATCAGCGACAGGTTATCGAGCGAAAAGTTGAACAGGTACATGATGGCGCAGGTCCCGATGAGGGAGACGGGAACGGCCACCGCGGGAATGAACGTGGCGCGCACGTTGCGCAGAAAGACGAAGACCACGCCGATCACCAGCACCACCGAGATAACCAGCGTTCGTTCCACATCGCTGAGCGACGCGCGGATGGTCAGCGTCCGGTCGAGAATTGTCACCAGATGCTGGCCACGCGGAATAGACGCCTGAAGCGACGGCAGGGCGGCCTTCACCGCGTCCACGGTCTGGATAATGTTGGCGCCGGGCTGCCGGAAAACAATCATATTTACGGAGGGCTTGCCGTTGAGGAAGCCGGCCTGCCGGACCGATTGCTGCGAGTCGATAACGTCGGCGATGTCCTGCAGCCGCACCGCGCCGCCGTGAAAATACCCAACCAGCAGCGACTTGTAGTCGGCGGCCTTGGAGATCTGGTCGTTGGCAACGATATCGGTGGTCACGCCGGCGTCTGAAAACTGGCCCTTCGCCAGATTCGAGTTCTGGCCGGCCACCACTTGCTGCACCGCCGGCAGGCTGATTCCGTAACTGGCTAGCTGGTTGGGGTTGAGCTCAATGCGGACGGCGGGCAGCGATGCGCCCACTACCGTGACCTGGCCCACGCCGAAGATCTGCGATATGCGCTGCTCCATTACGGTGGACGCTTCATCGTAAAGCTCGGGGACGTCGTAGATGTCGGATTGCAGCCCGAGCACCATAATGGGCGAATCGGCCGGGTTCACTTTGCGATAGGTGGGATTGGCCGGCAGATTCGCGGGGAGATACGTACGGGCCGCGTTGATACCTGCCTCCACGTCGCGCGCGGCGCCGTTGATATCCCGGCTCAGATCGAACTGCAGCGTGATGCCGGTGGTTCCGAGCGTGCTGGAGGACGTCATCTCAGTGACGCCGGCGATGTGGCCGAACTGCCGTTCAAGCGGCGTTGCGATAGAGGACGCCATGATGTCCGGACTGGCGCCAGGCAGCGAGGCCGCCACCGTGATGGTCGGGAAATCCACCTGCGGCAGCGGAGACACGGGCAACACCGTAAATGCGATCACCCCGGCCAGGGCCACCGCCACCGTCAGCAGCGTAGTGGCAACCGGCCGTTGGATGAAGATGCGCGACGGATTCATGCCGGCTCCGTTTGAGGCTGAGCCCGGTTGGCGCTACTTCTGTTGGATTTACTGGTGCGCCGATGAGCGAGCCGGGCCCCCAGATTGTCGAAGAAGATGTAGATCACCGGCGTGGTGTAAAGCGTGAGCACCTGGCTGAAAATCAGTCCGCCCACCATCGCGACGCCGAGCGGTTTGCGCAGCTCAGAGCCGATGCCCGTGCCGAAAGCCAGCGGGATGCCGCTGAGCAGCGCCGCCATGGTGGTCATCATAATGGGGCGGAAACGCAGCAGCGACGCCTCATAGATGGCGTCCGTGGCGTTCTTGCCGCCGGTTCGTTCGGCTTCCAGCGCGAAATCGACCATCATGATGCCGTTTTTCTTCACGATGCCGATGAGCAGGATGATGCCGATGATGGCGACGATATCCAGGTCCAGATGAAACAGTTCCAGCGCCAGCAGGGCGCCCACGCCCGCCGATGGCAGCGTGGAAAGAATCGTGATGGGATGGACGAAGCTCTCGTACAGGACGCCGAGAACGATGTAAACAGTCACCAGCGCCGCCAGCACCAATAGGCCTTCGTTGGAAAGCGATCCTTCGAATGCGGCAGCGGTTCCCTGATAGTTGGCGATCACGCTGGCTGGCAGGTTGGCCTGCGCGATTACCTTTTTCATGGCGTCCAGCGCCTGGCCCAGCGAGTATCGGCCACCCAGATTGAATGAGATGGTAACTGCCGGGAACTGACCTTCATGAGCGATGGACAGCGACTCGCTCTGTGTCTTGAAGTGCGTGATAGCGCTCAACGGAACAGGAGTCTGCACCAGGGTGGTGCCAGTGCTGGTGCTGCTGGATCCTCCCGCGCTTGAGGAACTGGAGGTGTTGCTGCGCGAGGTCCCGCTCAAAGATGTATTCGCGCTCGAAGAGATGCTGGTAGAAGTGCTGGCGCTCGACAAAACCGTGGCGTTCGTGGCGGCGGTAGAAGACGGCGATAGCGCCGAAGTGGATGTGACGTTGTTGGACAGAGCCGAGGTCGAGCCGATGTTGTTCGGCGACAGCGCCGATGAGGACGACGCGGAAGACCCGACGCCCGCTGTGGAAGAGGGCGTCAACATGGCGTTTCCGGTGGAAGGCGCTACACCCGAACCGGCTCCCGACGACGAGCCCGCGGTGTTCGATGCGGTGGCGTTCGAAGTACTGCTGGTGGAAGAAGACTGGATGTAGATATCGTGCAGCTTCTGCGGATTGATCTGAAACTTCGGGTCCGTCTCCAAAATGACGTGATACTGATTCAACTGCGTGTAGAGCGTGTTGATCTGCCTTTGTCCGAAGGCGTCATAGAGCGTGTTGTCGATGGTCTCCGGAGTGATGCCGAAGCGTGAAGCCGTTGCCCGGTCAATGGCCACCGCCGTCGCCAAACCGCCCAGTTGTTGGTCTGTCACCACGTCGGCCAGTTGCGGTAGTCCTTTCAGCTTCGCCATCAGGTCATGCACTACCGTATTCAGCTCGGCTTGGTTGGGATCCTCGAGCGTGTACTGGTATTCGGTGCGGCTGACGCTATCGTCCACCGTCAGGTCCTGCACCGGCTGCATATAAAGTTTGATCCCCTCCACCTGCGCCAGCTTCGGTCCCAGCCGGTTGATCACTTCGGTTGCGGAAACGCCGCGCTGGTCCAGCGGTTTCAGGTTGATCTGAATACGTCCGCTGTTGAGAGTGGTATTGGTGCCGTCCGCTCCAATGAACGAAGAGATGCTCTCGACCGCGGGATCGGCCAGCAGTACCTTCGCCAGCCCCTGCTGCATCTGGGTCATGGATCCAAACGAAGTTGAGGCGGAGGCCTGCGAGATCCCCTGGATGATACCGGTGTCCTGTGTTGGAAAGAAGCCCTTCGGGATGATGACGTAGAGGATGCCCGTCAGCACCAGGGTGGCGGCTGCTATCAAGAGCGTGATGGTCTGGTAGCCCAGGACGAACTTGAGCGTGCGCCCGTAAAACGCGATGATTTTTTCGAATGCGCGTTCGCTGGCTTTATAAAAGCGGCCCTGGCTTTCCGGAGGCGTATAGCGCAACAGGCGCGCCGACATCATCGGCGTCAGCGTGAGTGATACGAACGCCGACAGAACGATGGTCACCGCCAGAGTCACCGCAAACTGCCGGAACAGACGGCCCGCGATATCACCCATGAAGAGCAGCGGAATCAGCACGGCGATCAGCGAAACCGTTAGAGAGAGAATGGTAAAGCCAATCTGTTCGGCGCCCTTCAAAGCGGCTCGCAGCGGTTTTTCTCCCTCTTCGATGTAGCGCGAGATGTTTTCAATCATCACGATCGCGTCGTCCACCACAAAGCCGGTGGAGATGGTGAGAGCCATCATGGTGAGATTGTTCAGGCTGTAGCCCGCCAGATACATCACGCCCAGCGTGCCCACTAGCGACAGCGGCACCGCGATGCTCGGAATGATGGTGGCCGCCAGGCTGCGCAGGAACAGAAAAATCACCATCACCACCAGCGCAATCACCAGCATCAGCTCGAACTCCACATCCTTCACGGATGCGCGAATAACCGTGGTACGGTCTGTGACGATTTGTACATGCACTGCTCTGGGAAGCGTACTCTCGAGCTGCGGTAAAAGTTTCTCGATGCTCTCGACCACCGCAATCGTATTCGCGCCGGGTTGCCGCTGGATATTCATGATTACGGCCGGCGTGTAATTCATCCAGGCTGCCAGTTTGGTGTTTTCCACTCCATCAACGACACGCGCAACGTCGGAGAGCATCACCGGTGCACCGTTGCGATAGGCCACCACGACGGATTTGTAATCGCCGCTGGTGAGCAGCTGATCGTTGGCGTTGATGGTGTAATCCTGCGCCGGCCCGTCGAAATTTCCTTTGGCCGAATTAAGGCTGTTGCCCGTCAGCGCCTCGCGCAAATCCTCGAGATTGATGCCGTAGGACGATAAAGCCGTAGGATTCGCCTGAATGCGGACCGCAGGCTTCTGGCCGCCGGAGATGCTCACCAGCCCCACTCCGGAAATCTGCGAGATCTTGGGAGCCAAGCGCGTATCCGCCAGATCCTCCACTTGCGAGAGCGGCATCTCAGTGGAGGTAAGGGCCAGGGTGAGAACCGGCGCGTCGGCCGGATTGGATTTACTGTAAACCGGCGGGGTGGGCAAGTTGGCCGGCAGATAGCTCTGTGCCGCGTTGATGGCCGCTTGCACTTCCTGCTCGGCGACATCGATGTCCAGGCTGAGCTGGAACTCCATCACGATCACGGACACGCCGCCGGCGCTGGTGGACGTCATCTGGCTGAGCCCGGCCACTTCGCCGAACTGCCGCTCCAGAGGAGCAGTCACTGCGGACGCCACTACATCGGGGCTCGCGCCGGGATAAAACGTAAGCACCTGTATGGTCGGATAATCCACCTCGGGCAGCGCCGAAATGGGCAGTTGGAAGTAAGCCACTCCGCCCGCTAGAAAGAGCGCAACCATCAGCAATGCTGTGGCAACTGGACGAAGAATAAATGGCCGGGAAGGATTCATGGAGCTTTATTGCTACTGCTGCCGCCGGTACCTGAGTTGTTGCCGCCGCCCTGGCTATTCTTCTGCGGCTGGCCGCGTATGGCCACCTGAGCGCCGTTTTCCAGCCGATCGAAGCCGCTGGTAGCTACATTGACGCCCGCGTTCAACCCTTGGACCGCGGTCTCCTGATCGTTGTTGGTCAGAACTGTGATCTGCTGCACCGCGACGGTATTGTTGGCGTTGACAACGTATACGAAAGCGTTGGTGCCGTTGTGCTGCACGGCCGCTGATGGAACCAGCGTCACACTACGCAGAGTCCTCACCAGCAGGCGCGCGTTCACGAACTGATTGGGATAAAGCGAGAGATTCTTGTTGGGAAACGTGGCGCGAAATTTGACGGTTCCCGTGGTTGTGTCCACTTGGTTGTCCAATGAAGTGAGCTTGCCGGCTTCGATCTGCTTCTCATTTGCGCGATCGAATGCGTCCACCTCCAAGGTGCGTCCGCCAGTCAATTGTGTTTGTATCTGCCCCAGATCGTCTTCCGAGACGTTAAAAACAACCGTGATCGGTTGGAGCTGTGTGATCACGACCAGTGTGGATGAGCTGCCCGCAAAAACGGTGTTGCCCGGATCCACCAGCCGCAGGCCGACGCGCCCGGTGATGGGCGACACAATGTGGCAGTAGGAAAGCTGCACCTGATCGTAGGCCACCGTCCCCTGGTCCGCTTTGACCGTGCCTTCGTCTTGGGTGACAACGTGCTCCTGATCCTCATACTGCTGTCTGGCGATGGCGTTGCGTTCGAAGGCTGTCTTGTACCGTTGCAAGTCCATACGCGCTTCCGCCAGCACACCTTGGTCGTGTTCCAGCGTCCCCTGCGCCTGGGTCAGCGTGCTCTCATAAGGGCGCGGGTCGATATCGATAAGCGGATCTCCTTGTTTCACCATCTGGCCCTCGTTGTAATGGACGGCGATTACCTGCCCGGTAATCTGGCTGTAAAGGGTGATGGTGTTAAGGGGCGTCACGGTACCCAGAGCATCCACATAAATGCTGATGTTCCCGGTCTTTGACTGGCCAACGGTGATGGCCGCGCCCGCTTGCTGCTCCTTAGCCTTCGCGCTGGCGGCGTTCTCTTTCGCGGCGGAGCGGAAGTGGTAGATCACTAGAGCGGCAAGTACCAGAAGGGCGAGCGCTGCCAGCCAGAGAAGCTTGTTCCGCCATCGCGGCTTGGTTTTGGGCGGCGCGGGGGGTGGCAGCTGCCTCTGCTCCGCAGGAATTGCGGGCGGCGCCAGAAGCTTCTGCTCTTCTGGAGGGGAAGAGGAGTCGCCATCGGGATGGCCGCCGTTATGTGCTTCATCCGATTGGGAATTATGGACTTTTTCGGAAGACCCGCCCGGACTCTGGAGGTCCGGTTGCACGCTTTTATCGTTTTCCTGGCCCATTCATCGCCCTTTTCACCCCTTCCAATACACGAACAATCAATTGGAGGCCCTATCACCCCCAGGCTTACACAAAAAGGACTCAGTTGGGAAACTTCCGTTACCACTAACAATTTGGTTACTTCCTCAGGAAGTTTATGTTGTCAAGATTTGTAATTGACCGTACGAGGACCCGCCAGCCCCGGTTGGTGTGCCGCGCTTCAGAGGAAGCTGCCGCGATGATCGATGTTCATGATTAGCGCGTCTATCTGACAGACGGAAACACATGCTCATTCAGGTTGGTTGTGAATTAATCTTTAACTGCTTCCAGGAAACGCCCATGATCCTAATGGTCAATGTCCATTACTCGCGCGCATCGGACATTGTCACCCCCGATCTGCTGACTGTGGAGCCAGCCACGCCGGTCACGGCGTATCGCGATCGTTTTGGAAACTGGTGCAGCCGTATTGTGGCGCCTCCCGGCAGAGTCCGGTTGAGAAGCAACGGGATAGTACGGGACTCTGGGCGGCCAGATGCGGTGCCCACCTTCGCGCGTCAGGTGGCTCTACAGGATTTGCCGGAAGAGACGCTGCTCTTTCTGTTGGGCAGCCGCTATTGCGAGACAGATCTGCTGTCGGATCTGGCGTGGTCGCTATTCGGCCATACGACGCCGGGCGGGTCGCGGGTTCAGGCCATTTGCGATTTTGTCCATAACCATATCTCGTTCAATTATCAGAACGCGCGCTCCACCCGGACTGCCTGGGAGGCCTACAACGAACGCACCGGAGTCTGCCGGGATTTCACGCACTTGGCTATCGCATTCTGCCGAGCCATGAATATTCCAGCGTGCTACTGCACCGGTTACCTGGGCGATATGGGACAGCCGCCGCCTTACAGCGTGATGGATTTCGCGGCGTGGATGGAAGTCTATCTGGAGGGCGGCTGGCAGACCTTCGATCCGCGAAACAACGAACCCCGGATCGGACGAGTGCTCATCGCTCGGGGCCGCGATGCCGCCGATGTAGCTATCAGCACTACCTTCGGCCCGAGCGCTCTGGAGGGCTTTCAAGTGTGGACGGACGAAATTATGGAAACCGGGACTTCGCCTGGCTAGTCTGGCAACGCGCGTGACCACGCGGTATCCGGGACATCTACAATCGTTGGATGGACCATCACACGGTTGCTGCTATCGCCATCGCGGGCAGTTGTCTGGATGTGCTGGGAAGTCTGTATCTTGCGTACGACTTGCTGGGCGGCGCGCATGGCCCGCTGCGGTTGCTGACCAGAGCCGTGACGTATTCCATCTTGTTCGGCCTTGGTTACGGCCTCGGGCTGGGCTTGATCTTCGGCGTGGCGTCCGGCTTGGCGATCGGAGTAACCATCTCGGTGGAGATGAATCGTACGTCCAAGCGCCAGGACCATTTCTCGCTGCCCTGGGAAGCGTTTTTCAGCCTGATTCGCGCTGCTGCCTTTAGCGTGGCGCTCTACCCTCAGGTTGGAATTCGTTTCGCGATTCTTTACTGCATCCTGCTGACCGGCGGACAAGTGGTCGCCTACGCCCGTGGAGTGCGCCCGTCGCTGCAATATACAACCTCCCGTGGTCCTCAATTGACGCGGATGTTAATTTCGTCCACCGTGGTGCGGACCGCCGGCTATATCGCGGCAGCGCTCCTGTGCAGCGCCTTAGTACGGCACGTGGATCATACCTGGATCTTTGCGGCGCGATTGGGAATAGTGACGGGAGTGGTCACTGGGGTTGGAATGGCTTTCAGTCCCCACATCGAATATTATGCCGATAATATCCCGGAGCGCCGCCTGGGCGTGTTCGGCGTGGCGCTGATGTTTTGCGGCTTCGCGCTGCAATCGCTGCAATATTGGCTCGCGGTATTTGACGTTCGAGTCACCTAGCGGGTAGAGACGGCAACGAAGAAACCGTCGCCGGCCTGGAGCCCGGGCAGGCGTTCGGTGGTCTCCCATGCACCGCCAATTTCTCCGATCACTTGTTCGTTCTCCTCTTTTTCCAGCGAACACGTGGAATACACCAACCGTCCGCCGGGGCAAAGATGTTCCAGTGCCTGGCGAACCAGAGCCACCTGCTTGGCGTGCAGATCGGCTAAATCGGATGGCTGGAGACGCCATTTAATTTCCGGATTCCGGCCGAGCGTGCCGGTGCCGGAGCACGGCGCGTCCACCAGAATGCGATCGAACTTGATCCGGAATGGAAGCGGCCGGGTGCCATCCAACACCACCAGCGGGCAGTTGAGGTCGCTCATTTGCTTCAGGCGATGCAAGTGAATATCGCATGCCACCGCGCGGACGCCACACTCGATGGCTTGCGCGGTCTTGTTGCCCGGCGCGGCGCACAGATCGAGAAATGTCTGACCGGCGTGTAGATCGAGGGACGGCACAATGGATTGCGCGCCGATGTCCTGAATGCGGCCGGTGCTGGCAACGTGGGTCTGGGCTGGCTGAAGGAAAGCGGCTGCGATCTTATTCGCCGTTGGGCGGCCGAATTGGCGATCCCATCTTTCCAGCAGCCAGGCGGGCATGGAAAGGTCGGTAGCGCGGTCTGGCCAAGGCACGGGCGTCCGATCGGTTTTTCTCAGGATTGCGTTGACCAATCCGGCGGCGGAGGCTTTGTGAACACGCTTCACCAACTCCACGCTTTCGCCGACCGCGGCGTGTGGCGGAATGCGATCCAGATAGCGGAGCTGATAAATGCCCATGCGCAGAGCGATTCGCACTTCGGGCTCGGGCGCGCGCGGGACCCGGCGGGCGATCAGGTAATCGAGCTGGGCTTGGTAGCGCAGGCATCCGAAGACGATCTCCGACGCGAGGCCGGCATCGCGCGAGTCCAGTTGGACGGAACGCTGCAGCAAAAGGTCGGAAGCATAGCCGCCCTGCTGAACTTTGCGAAGAACATCGAAGGCAATCTGGCGCGCGGGGGAGATCAAGTTCTATTTTAGTAGCTGGTGCTCAAGAGCGACGGAAGATATTGTGACGGATGCGGGCAGAAGCTGCCGCCGGGATCGCGGCTATCGCTGCAGATTGTGTCGAAAGAGGAGGCTGCGGCGCTGGGCGCGGCGGCCGTTGAGAATCCCGATGGAACGGTGACCATCGATTTGTGTCTGAATTGCCGGGTGCAACGGGCGAATCGGATCAAGCATGGCTAAGAGGTAGCCGGGCGTCGGCATGAGTGCCGACGCGGCACGCAAGAGTGCGTGCGCCACTTAAGTTTTGAATGGCCTGGTAAAATATTGAAATCATTGTGGCGCACGCACTCCTGCGTGCCGCGTTCACACTCATGTGAACGCTGGCCTTCGAGATTGTGGTGGAATGTTTCGCTCGTCAAAAAACTAAGTGAAATTGCTCTGCTAGGGAGCTACTTTGATGGTCAGGCGCTCAGTCACAGCGTGGCCGGCGTGGTCCTCCGCGATCAGTTTGTAGTCGGTGTCTCGCAGCGGAGAAACCTCAATGCAATGGCTGACGGCCGGATGAAGTTGTTCCACCGGCGGCTCAATGCGCACGCGCTCGGCTGCGTTCACGCCATAGCAGATACTGGCATGCCCGCCACGGCGGATCGCGCCGGGAGTGGCGTAGAAGTCCAGAATCTTGAGCTGGTCGCCTCCCAATAACTCCAGCGTGTGACGCGCATCCTGGGCTTGTTGGCGCGCCTCCGCTTTTGCGGCCTGGCGTGTGTCATTCCAACGCGAGAAAAAGATCCAGCCATCGTAAGCCACCGCCAGGACCACCGCGACGCTGAGATAGGGCAGCGCGCGGCGAAAGAATGCCGAAGCTTTGGATGAATCGCTCACAGCGGGATCTTCGGCGGACCGGACGGCTTCAGCAAGCAGTCCACGCCATCCACGAAGCTGTCCAGAGGGAACGGCTTGGGGAGCACCAGCAAACGGTCTGGGATTTCGTTATCGGAGAGAGGCTGAGCCGATAGCGCGAGAACCTTCAAGCTGGGAAGAGCGCGGGCAAGTTTGACTACGGCCTGCACTCCGTCTTCAACCGTCGAGACATCCACAATCAGTAATTCCACACGGCGGTCCAGCATTTCGCCGGCGAGGTCTTCCACTTGCGCAACTTCCACGGTGGTGTGTCCGCGGCGCTCCAGCAATCGGCAAAGCAATTTGCGAATGGAAAGGTCGCTTTCGAGAATCAGGATGGGGGCCGCTGTGGTGGGCGGAAGTGGAGGCCCTGGCGAGTCGACGTCGGGGCGCGGGAGCAGTATTGGCTCATTGTTTCGGGAGTGTATGAGCTCGGGCTCCAGGAAGGGTAGTTCTACGGAATCGGAACTTGGAGGCGTGCGCCGTTTGGTTATCAGCATCAGGGGCGCGCCATGCGGATCGGGCGAACGTTGCAAACTGGGACGCCACATCCGGTAAAAGCGCCCGCGGCAGACCCGGCAGCGGAAAGGCGCGAGAAACAGGCACGCCAGCAAAACATCCAGCGCATTCCGGCTATAGGAAGGACGGATTTCTAGCGATCCGCAGTTGGCGCAGCAACGTCCCGCGACCGCCAGCTTACGAACAGCGGTGGTCAAGGGACGATAGGTCGGGTCCGTTTGAGCGACACTTGGAACACGCGCCATAATGGGGCGATCTCAGGAGAAGGCCGTACGTAATGATTTTAGTGACATTCGATCAGAAATTGCTATGGCTTGCGCTCACCTTGACCCAAGGGATGGTGCTGGCACAACCAGCCGACCTAGTATTGCACAACGGTAAGATTGTGACGCTCGATCAAAGCGCTGGTGAGGCGCCGGCGCTGGCCGCGCGCGGTGGCAGAATCGTTGCTATCGGATCGAACAAGACCGTGGACGCTCTCATCGGGCCTGCGACGCGGGTGGTCGATCTTAAGGGCCGTCTCGCGATTCCCGGATTCATTGAAGGGCACGGACATTTCACCGCACTGGGCGCATCCAAGATGATGCTGGATCTGCGGGGCGCGAAGAATTGGGACGAGATTGTCGCCATGGTGGCCGCTGCGGCGCGCGAGGCGAAACCAGGCGCCTGGATTCTGGGCGATGGATTTCATCAAGCGAAGTGGGATCGTACGCCTCAGCCGAACGTGCGCGGCTTTCCGCTGCACGAAAGCTTGAGCCGCGTCTCTCCGCGCAATCCTGTTTGGCTGACGCATGCCAGCGGGCACGCGGGCTTTGCGAATGCGGAGGCGCTCCGGCTGGCCGCCATCGATAAGAATACGCCCGATCCAGCGGGCGGCGAGATCTTGCGGGATGCGCACGGCGATGCAACCGGATTGATGAACGAACGCGCGCAAGAGTTGATCGAGAAGGTGCTGGATTCGTATCGCGCCAGGCGTTCTGCGTCGGAGGCTGAGGCCGAGATCCGCCAACAGATCAAACTGGCGGAGCGTGAATGTTTGTCGAAGGGGATAACGACGTTCGAGGATGCGGGATCGCCGCTGGCCACCGTGGATCTGTTTCGGAAGATGGCGGAGCAAGGCGAACTAGGGCTGCGGATGTGGGTGATGTTGCGGGCGCCGCAGTCCGAACTGGCCGCGAACTTGCGCCGCTATTACATGGTTGGCGTGGGTGGCGATCATTTGACGGTCCGCGCGATCAAGGAATATATGGATGGCGCGCTGGGCTCGCGTGGGGCGTGGCTGTTGGCGCCGTATTCCGACCTTCCGGCAAATGCGCCTAATCCAACCGGGATAAATGTCGAGAAAGTGCCATACATCCGAAAGACGGCGGAACTGGCCATCGACAACGGCTTCCAGCTTTGCACCCACGCAATCGGAGACCGGGCGAATCGCGAGGTGCTGAATCTGTACGAAGCGGTTTTTCGCGAGCATCCCGATAAGAAGAACCTGCGCTGGCGGATTGAGCACGCGCAGCATCTGGACCCGGCCGATATTCCGCGCTTCGGAGCGCTGGGCGTGATTGCGGCGATGCAGGCCATTCATTGCACTTCGGACGGTCCATTTGTGATTGCCCGATTGGGGCGCGAGCGCGCAGAAGCCGGCGCATATGTGTGGCAGAAACTGATGAAGTCGGGCGCGGTGGTCGGGAACGGGACCGATACGCCGGTGGAAGACGTGGATCCGATTCAGTGCTACTACGCGTCAGTGAGCCGGCGGTTGAAGGATGGCACCGTATTTTTTCCGGACCAGCGGATGAGCCGGATGGAGGCGCTGCGATCCTATACCATCAACAATGCGTACGCGGCATTTGAGGAAGGAAGCAAAGGATCGCTCAAGGTGGGGAAGCTGGCGGACGTGACGGTGCTATCGGGGAATATTCTAACCATGCCGGAGGCCGAGATTCCGTCGGCGAAGGTGGATTACACGATCGTCGGCGGAAAGGTGATGTACCAGCGGGAAGGCCGCTAGTAGGTGTATCGCCAGTCCCGCATATTTTCGCGGATCTGACGCACCTGTTCGCGAATCCGTTCACGCTGCTCGCGAATGGCTTCGCGCTGCGCCCGCAAAGCTTCCCGTTGAACGTCCCGGAACTCAAGGGCTTGTTCTCGCGCAACCTGGCGAGCCTCACGGGCCTGGTCCCGCGCTTCTCGGGCGCTTTCCCGGACCTCATCCCGCCACCGCGCTACGCCGTCTGAATCCCTAAAACAACCTGCGCCGCTCGCGACGGCGACCATTACAATCGCAACCACGCCGAGGATCAGAAGTTTCATGAGGTGATAGACGAAGGAAGTCCGGATTTGTTCCGAAAAATCTTGGGGCTAAAGGATGGCGGTTTCCTCGATCGCCCGGCCCTCGGCGAAACGCTGCACATTCAGATCCTGGGCATCGATGATGCTGGTCTCGCCGTGCAGGATCAAATCCGCGAGAATGCGTCCGGTGGCGGGGGAATGCATCACGCCGTGGCCGCTGAATCCATTGGCGAAATAGAGTCCGCGGATGTCGGGCGAGGGGCCCAGAATGGCGTGGTGGTCCGGAGACATTTCATACATTCCGGCCCAGCAGCGCTTGGGGTTCACCGCCAGATTGGCGAAATCGGGCACCCGGGAAGCGGCGTGCGTAAGACTCTTTTCGATGTAGTCGGGATCGAAATCCGTACGGAATCCCGGCTGCTCATCCGGGTGGGCCCAAGCCATGAGCAGGCCCAGACCTTCCTGGCGGAAGTGCCAGCCGGTGGACATGTCGATCATCATCGGAAGACGTTCGGGTAGTCCGGGAAAAGGCTCGGTGGGAATCAGCATGCGGCGCAGCGGCTGAACCGGCAAATCGGCGCCGGCCATGCGTGCCACCCCGGCCGCCCACGGGCCCGCGGCATTCACCACCACTGGCGCCGAGACTCCGCCCCGGGCAGTGAGCACGCCGGATACGGTGGCATGGCCGGTGGAGATGCCGGTGACCTCCGTCCCTCGCCATAGCTCCGCGCCACGATCGATGGCGCGCGCCATAAAGCCGGTCATCACGCTGTCCGGATCCACAAAGCCGTCGGTTGAGCAAAGGCTTCCTCCGACGATGTCGTCCGAGCGCAGCTGCGGCAAAATCTTGCGGATGTCGTCGGGCGCCAGCAGTTCCACGTTCTTCAAGCCAAGCGCCTTCTGCCGGGCGCTGTTCTTGCGCAGATAGTTCATATGCCCGTCGTTAGTGGCCATGAACAGGTAGCCGTGCGGCTTGTATCCGGAGGGATGGCCGGTGACCTCTTCGAATCGCGCGAGGATCGGAATGGAGTAAATGGACATGCGGATGTTTACGTCGGTGGCGAACTGCGCGCGCACGCCCCCCATGCTCTTTCCTGTGGAACCCAGACCCTGGCGCGTTTCGCGTTCAATAACCAGCACGTTTTTACAGCCCGCTTCCGTGAGATGAAACGCGATGCTGGATCCGACGATTCCCGCACCGATGATGACTACGTCCGCCGATCTTGCCATGCAGCCTTGATTCTAATTCATGGTTGGATTGTGCATTAGGATAATAACTACGAATCGATGACGGAGGACGCCGGATGAAATACGTTATTGTGGTTCTGCTCGCGGTGCTGCCCTTGGGCGCTCAGCAAGCATCCGCGCCGCCCGCGGTGCTTCACATTTTTCGCGAAGACATCAAGGAAGGAAAAGAGGCCGCGCACGAAAAGACGGAGGCCGCGTTCATGCAAGCGGCGGCCAAGGCGAACTATCCTTTCCACATCCTCGGGCTGACCGCCATGACAGGAACGTCGCAGGCGTGGTTCCTGGTGGGCCACGCGTCCTTCGCGACCATTCCGGAGGCGGAGGACGCGCTCGACAAGCCGGAATTCGCCGGGCTGGATGCCGCCGACGCCCAGTTGCGCACGGGCAGCCTGTCCGTGATTGCCCGTTATCGCCCGGACCTGAGCTATGCGGCGGACAAGATCAACCTGCCCAAGATGCGTTTCTTCAGCGTAGAGACCGTTCAAGTTCGGCCAGGCCAATGGGACGAGTATACGGAACTGGTGAAGATGCTGATCGCAGCGCAGCAGAAAATAAACGACACCCAGCCGGTGGCGACCTATCAGGTGATGTCGGGCGCGCCCGTTGGCACCTATCTGGTGCTGGAGCCGACGGAGTCGTTGAAATCCTTGGACCAAGGGCCACAACGGCTGCAGGCTATATTTCAGGCCATGGGAGAATCGGGCGTGAAGCGCTATGAGAAGGCGATGTCGGAAGCGATCGCTAGCGAAGAATCGATTCTTTTCGCGGTGAATGGTCAAATGAGTTACGTGCCCCAGGAATGGATCACCGCGGATCCGGGGTTTTGGACGCCGAAACCCATTACAACGCCGCAAGCATCCGCTAAACCGAAAGCCAAGCGCAGCGCAAAGCCGGCGCCCAAGTAGCGTGTTGAAATTCAGCGGGGCTTGTGTTTCTCTAAGGAATGGCTGAATCCGACGCTCTGCGCCAGCATCTTTTAGATCTTTTGCGGGGACGCAACGCGCACGCAGACTTCGACACTACGGTGGCGGATCTACCCTCCCGTCTGCGCGGAGTGAAGCCGCCAGGCGCGGCGCACACTGCCTGGCAATTGCTGGAGCACATGCGCATCGCGCAATGGGACATCCTGGAATTCAGCCGCGACGTCAAGCACAAGTCGCCGGCGTGGCCCGAGGGTTATTGGCCGAAGACCGAAGCGCCTCCCAGCGCGGCGTCCTGGAATAACAGCCTGCGCAGCTTTCGCGCGGATTTGAAGGCCATGGCCAAGCTGGTTGCGGACAAAAAGACCGATCTATTCGCTCCGATACCGCATGGCACGGGTCAGACTGTCCTGCGGGAAGCGCTGTTGATCGCCGATCACAACTCTTATCACTTGGGGCAAATGGTGCTGTTACGGCGATTGTTGGGGACATGGAAGGCGTAAGGCTCGAATAATTGTTCCAATTGACCGGCAAGTTGGTTGACTTGTGATAGAATCGCATCTATTTCCATGCGAACAACTGCCTTCGTCCTGCTGGCATCTTCTTTCTTTTCTTTAAATGCGCGTTCCCAACCCTACATAATCAGCACCCTGGCCGGCACGAATCGGCTGCTGAACGGGGGGCTCGCCACCGCTGCTCCATTGCGCAGCCCGATTTCGGTTGCGCTCGACGCCAGCGGGAATCTCTATATCGCCGATGAAAGCGACAACCGGATTCGAAAGGTGAACCCAGCCGGCATTATCAGCACCTACGCGGGCACGGGTATTCCCGGATATAGCGGCGATCGGGGTCAAGCCGCGAGCGCGGCGCTGAACTACCCCACCGGCATTGCGCTGGACTCGGCCGGGA
>Ga0209006_10000800_pt1 | contig 29061 bp, 27 predicted proteins | sample JacPin_JW_Ref_O2_FD_188567 | JGI IMG/M metagenome (GOLD analysis project Ga0209006, IMG submission 188567) | Forest soil microbial communities from Algoma, Ontario, Canada - Jack Pine, Ontario site 1_JW_Ref_O2 (SPAdes) (version 2) | ecosystem: Environmental > Terrestrial > Soil > Boreal...
ATTTTAACAGACCGCGCGAGGAGCGTGAGTTTGACGGAGGATGCGGTGTTCCCTATGATGAAAAATCGGAGAAATTGATTCGCTGGACGGCGAAGGCAGGATGTCCCAGTCGATTCCAGGTCTTTCGCTTTGAATCGTTTTATTTATGCGCATCGCATACCTCGAGTGTTTTTCCGGCATCAGCGGCGACATGTTTTTGGGCGCCCTGGTGGACGCTGGTGTCCCGGCAAAGCTGCTGGAAGATACCGTCGCCGCGCTGAATCTTGGCGCGCGGCTGGAAGTTACGCGGGTAATGCGCAGTGGGATATCGGCAACAAAAGTGGATGTGTGGGTTGAGGGCGAAGTTGAGAGCGAGAAGGATGCGCCGCGCGAAGACGTAATTCGCGAAAGGATTGGTCACATCGAGGAAGAAGCCCGGCGCAACGCGCGGGGGCAACAATCGGAGTCGGATTCTCATGGCCCCGAGGGGCACGAACATCATGAACACGCGCATTCTCATGATCATGGGCATCATGAGCACAGCCACAACCATTCTCACGGGCGAGGGCTAACGGAAATCCGAAAGATCATTTCCGCTTCGACAATCTCGGACACGGCGAAGAAGACGGCAACCGCAATTTTTGAAGCCCTCGGCGAGGCGGAAGGAAAAATTCACAACACGCCCGCCGACAAAATTCACTTTCACGAAGTGGGCGCGGTAGATGCCATGGTTGACATTATTTGTGCAGCGGTCGGCGCCGAAGCGTTGGGAGTCGACGAAATTGTTTGCTCGCCCTTGAACGTGGGTGGAGGTATGGTCGAGTGCGCGCACGGAACATTTCCTGTTCCCGCCCCGGCGACTTTGGAGTTGCTTAAGGATGCGCCCATGTATTCATCTGGATTGCAAAAGGAACTGGTCACGCCCACGGGCGCAGCCATTGTGAAGACGCTGGCGCAACGCTTTGCTTCGTTTCCCCAAATGAAGGTTGAGGTCTCCGGCTATGGTGCGGGATCGCGCGATTTTACTGGGCATCCGAATGTGGTGCGATTGACCCTTGGCGAAGCCACTGAATCAGCCGGAACGTTGAGATCCGCGCTTCCCACAACCTCGGAGGCGATCACTGTACTGGAAACAAATCTCGACGATTTGAATCCTCAAGTCTTTGGATATGCGATGGATCGATTGCTGGAGGATGGTGCGCTGGACGCTTTCGCCATCCCGGTGCAGATGAAGAAGAATCGTCCCGGCATGCTACTAACAGTGCTCTGCAAGCCGGAAGACTCGGACAAGTTGACACGGCTAATCTTCACGGAGACGACAACCCTGGGCGTGCGCCGCCGCGATGAGACGCGCCAAGTTTTGGCGCGCCGATGGGAAAGCGTAGCTACGCCGTGGGGCGAAGTCAGGATCAAGATCGGCAGCATGAACGGCACGGTCACGAATTATGCTCCGGAATATGAAGATTGCCGGCGCATTGCGGCGCACAATAACCTCCCGCTGAAAACCGTAATGCAGGAAGCTACGAGATCGTACTTGGGGGTTGCGGCTAAGTAACTGAAAACGAACCTGAGGGCCGACGGCAGACTTTTCTCGATATCATTGATGTATTCCTAAAGAAGTTATGACGCGAAAGTTCTACATCACGACTCCGATCTATTACGTGAACGCGCGCCCGCACATCGGGCACGCGTACACCACCATTGCCTGCGACACCATTGCGCGAAGGCAGCGGATGTTGGGCGCCGACACTTTCTTTCTTACCGGGACCGACGAACACGGTCAGAAGATCGAGCGCGCGGCAGAGGCTGCGGGCAAGACTCCGCAGCAATACTCCGACAAAATTTCGGCCGAGTTCCGCAACCTTTGGAAGCGGATGGGCATTTCCAACGACGACTTCATCCGCACCACCGAAACCCGGCACACCAAGCGGGTGCAGGAATTATTCCGCCGCCTGCGCGATAACGGCTATATCTACAAGGGCACCTACACCGGTCAATATTGCGTTTCCGACGAACTCTATGTCGATGGCGCGCAGCCCGGCGATCCCTGTCCAACCTGTGGCCGCATCACCGAAACGGTGGAGGAAGAGAATTACTTCTTCAAGCTTTCGGCCTTTCAAGACAAGCTGCTGGAGTTGTACGAGAGGCCCGATTTCATCCGTCCGGAATCCCGGCGCAACGAAGTGATCTCTTTTGTGCGCTCGGGCCTGCGCGATCAGTCCATCAGCCGTTCCACGTTTTCCTGGGGCATTCCCGTGCCCGACGATCCAGGACACGTGATCTATGTCTGGTTCGACGCGCTGGCCAACTACATCACGGCCATTGGCTACGGATCGTCGCACGCGGGCGCGCAAGCCGCGTTCGAGAAATACTGGCCGGCCGACGTGCAGATGATCGGAAAAGAAATTGTCCGCTTTCACTGCGTGTATTGGCCCGCGTTCCTGATGGCCGCGGGGCTACCGGTTCCGAAAGCAATTGTGGCGCACGGCTGGTTGCTGTTTGAAGAGAGCAAGATGTCGAAGTCGCGCGGCAACATTGTGCGCACGGAGACTATTCTCGACGCGCTCGGCGCCGATGCTCTGCGCTACTTTCTGCTTCGCGAAGTAGTGTTTGGCCAGGATGGCGCGTTTTCTTTCGACGCGCTCGTGCAGCGCTACAACTCCGACCTGGCCAACGGACTGGGCAACCTCGCCAGCCGGACGCTGACGATGATCAACCGCTATTTCAAAGGACAGATGCCGTATCCCTCGGCCGCATCGCGAACCTCTATGGATGACGCGATTGCCGAGACTGCGCGAAAAGCGATCGTTGAATTCGGCGTGCTATTCGATCAGTTTCAATTTTCTCGCGCGCTTGAAGCCGCGTGGAGTCTGGTTGCGGCGGTCGATAAATATATTGTCGAGAACGAACCATGGGCTCTCGGCGAGAAGCAGGACGAAGACAGCCGGGCGCGCCTCGCGACCGTTCTCTACACGTCGGCGGAAGCGCTGCGCATCGTGACGGCGCTGGCACATCCGGTCATCCCCGATGCAACGCAGAAAATTTGGACGCAGATGGGACTACAGGATCTCAAGAAAGTGGCGCTACCAGACTTGACATGGGGACAGCTGCCCCTAGGAACCAAACTGGGCGAAGTCCATCCGGTATTTCCGCGCGCCGACAAATCAGTGATCGAAAGGATGCAGAAGATGGAAGAGGAACAAAGAGTACCGGTGGCCGAAGCGAAGGCGGAAACGATCGTGCCACCGACTCCGTCGGCTGCTGCGGCTCCGTCAGCGGTTCCGGCGACGAACAACAAGATCACCATCGACGACTTCGCGAAGGTCGAGCTGCGGGTAGGTCTGGTGAAAGTGGCGGAGCGCGTACCCAAAGCCGACAAGCTTCTGCGGCTGGAAGTCGATATAGGGACTGAAGTCCGGCAAGTGCTGGCCGGAATTGCCGAGGCCTACGAGCCGGAAAGTCTGATCGGACGCAAGGTGGTGATTGTGGCCAATCTCGCGCCGCGCAAGCTGCGCGGCATGGAGTCCAACGGCATGATCGTCGCCGCCTCGCTCGACGACGGCAAGCCCGTGCTGGCCAGTTTTCTGGAAGACGTGCCGATCGGAGCGAGGCTGAAGTAAGAAGACGCGAGTCCGACCAGCCTTCAGGTTTCCTACACGGGAACGTTTAGGTCCAACGTCTAAGGTCCAAGGTCTGCTTCTCATGTTCGTAGATTCTCACGCCCATCTCGAGGGCCCGCAATTCGACGCCGATCGCGAACAGGTGATTGCACGTGCGCGCGAGGTTGGGGTGGAGACGATTGTCGCCATCGGCATTGGCGATGGCCCTTCCGCGGTCGACTGCGGAGTCAAGCTGGCCAAGCAATATCCCTTCATCTACGCGACCATAGGAATCCATCCTCACGAAGCAAAACTGGCCACGGATGAGGCTTTCCAGCGAATGGAAGAGCTTGCCCAGCATCCCAAGATCATCGGCTGGGGCGAAATTGGCCTCGATTATTATTACGATCATTCTCCGCGCGACACGCAGAAGGAAGTTTTCGCGAAGCAAATGGAACTGGCCGCTGCGGCAAAACTGCCCATCATCATCCATTGCCGGCCGTCGGAGGGAAGCGATGATGCCTGGGAAGATTGCCTGAGCATGATTCAGGAACAGTGGGCGCCCAAAGGACTCGCCGGCATTCTCCACTGCTTCACGGGAACGGTTGCGCATGCGAGGCGCGCTCTTGATCTTGGATTCCTGATTTCTTTTGCTGGCAACATCACCTTTCCCAAAGCTCAGCAGATTCGGGACGCCGCTCACGAAGTTCCCCTCGACCGGATGTTGATTGAGACCGATTGCCCATTCCTCGCGCCCGTGCCCAACCGCGGCAAGCGAAATGAGCCGGCGTTCGTGACGGAAACCGCGCGGAAGCTGGGCGAACTTCGCGGGCTTTCCGCGGAAGAAGTCGGCGAACACACCTCCCGCAACTTCTACAATTTTTTCAAATCGGTTGAAATTGCTGAAAACAAAGTTCCGACGCGCTGATCTGCCCGCGCACCCCATCTTCTGATAGTCTCAGAGGTTATATTCCATCGTTTCAGAAAGAATAGAAATATATGCCCGACAGCAGCTTCGACGTGGTGAGCAAAATCGACCTCCAGGAAGCTTCGAACGCCATTCAGCAGGCGCTGAAGGAGATCCTCACGCGCTTCGATTTGAAGGATTCGAAGTCGAACATCGAACTGGAAAAAGATGCCATTGTCCTGCACTCGGCGGACGAGTACAAACTGAAGGCAGTTAACGATGTGCTTCAGCAGAAACTGGTGAAGCGCAACGTTTCATTGAAAGGACTCACGTACGGGCCAGTCGAACCCGCGGCGGGAGGGACGGCGAAGCGAAAAGTTACCATGCAGCAAGGCATCGCAATCGAGAAGGCGCGCGAAATTGTGAAGCTCATTAAGGATTCGAAAAAGAAAGCCCAGGGATCAATCCAGGGCGATCTGGTGCGGGTCAGCAGCAAAGACCGCGACACGTTGCAGGAAATTATCGCCCTGCTCAAGCAGCATGATTTCGGCATCGATTTGCAGTTTACGAATTTCCGTACGAACTGAATGCGGCTTTATTCTCAATGAGCGTTTCCGCCCCCATCAACGGCAAAGAAGTGTTCGATCTGCTGCGGGAGGATCTTGCCGCGCTGGAGCTGGAATTTGGACGCGATGCAGTTTCCGGCGTGCACGCCATCACCGAGATCGGCGAATATTTGCGCGCGGGCGGAGGCAAGCGCATTCGTCCCGCGCTGCTCCTGCTCTCCGCCAAGCTTTTCGATTACCGCGGCGCTGGCGCGGTACGTCTTGGCGCAGTGGTCGAAATCATCCACACCGCAACGCTCGTCCACGATGACATCATCGATGAGGCGAAGACACGCCGCGGGCGTCCCGCGGCCAACACGCAGTGGGGCAATTCCAAGTGCGTGCTGGCCGGTGACTGGCTCTATATGCAGGCATTCAAGGTCGCGGTGCAGGAACGCAATTTTCGCATCCTCGACGCATTGATCGAACTCACGCAGCAAATGGTGGAAGGCGAACTGCTGCAAATCGAGAAACTGGGATCTTTCATCTCCCTCGATGAATATTTCGACCTGATCTACCGAAAAACCGCATGTTTGTTTTCGGTGTGCATGCGTCTGGGCGCAATCCTTGGCGGCACCACGCCGCAGCAGGAAGAAGCGGTCGGCAAATATGGGCGCGACATGGGCATGGCATTTCAGATCGTCGACGATGTGCTCGACCTCACTGCCTCCGAAGAAGTGCTGGGAAAGCCAGTGGCCAGCGATTTGCGCGAAGGCAAAGTCACCATGGCGGTGATTCACGCGCTGGAGAGCGCCACGCCCGACGAGCGATCAAAAGTGGAGAAGGTGCTCCGCGAACGCGGCTTCAACGGTGTGACCCACGCGCAAATTCTGGAGATCCTGCAACGTTACGGATCGCTGGATGCAGCAACCGCCTGCGCAGCAAAGTACGCCGAATCTGCGCGCAAATCGATCTGCACTTTTCCTGATTCAGAAATCAAGCGCGCGCTGCTTTGGGCTCCAGAGTTCGTAGTGGCAAGAGAGAAGTAGGTTTTTGTGTCCATGTTCGTGCCCGGGCCTGAGCCACCCGGGCTGGGCTGCGTCGCGGGTGGCCGTAGTGGTGGTCCTCCTGGTCCCTCCGCGGGCTTGGGCACGTCGTCGGAGTCTTCCCCGGGACGCCGCAAACTGGGAGCATTCGGCGGCCGCACCTCCGGCTGTTCCTGTTTCGCTTCTTTGTCCGGCTGGTCGAGCACCACTTCTTTTTCCGTGCGGACCAGTTTCTGGCCATCGACTTTCATGGTCTCGACGCGAACTACCTCATCACCCACGATGCGCACGAAATCCACGTCCTGAGGCGGCTCGCCGTAGATCCATTCTTCGTATTCGGTTTCGCCGTCTTTCTCTCTCACTTTTTTCGCCGGCCGGCCCTTGGCATGAATCACCATCTCTTCGTTCATTCCCACCAGAACGTGATGCTTGAGGATCGCCTCTTTCACCTTGGGAGGAACGGTATCGAGATAGGCTTGCTCTTTACTCCTGGCATTGAAATCCAGTACAGGGTAAAGCAGGCTGCGCAGTTGTTTGGGCGTCAATTCGGGTACGTAGCGGTCGAAGCAGAGGTCAACAAAACTGCCGTGCGGGTTTTCGACAGTTTCGTTCGGATTGCTGGCGCCGGGGGTCATGGGCCCGCCGTTTCCTTCGATCTGGATGTGCTGATACCACTTTTTGCGCCGCACCGGGCCGCCATTGATTTCAAAATGAATGTGATCGTTCTGAATGCGCACGTAAGAAATGTGTACGGGATCGCCAGGTTTGACCGCGGGGCCAAAAATCGTGAGCGCCTGCCGCAGTTCTTCGCCGTTTGGAATAGTGGCGCCGTCCTTCAGCTTGAGGCCTTTGTAGCCAATGGGGAAGGCGGTGCGCGCATAGACCAGCTGCATCTCGAAATCGCGGATGATTTCAATCCGGGTGTCCCTGGTCATGTGCGGCGCATTGGCCGGAATTGGCGGCGCTTCGGGAGCCTGGTCGGACGCACTCGTCACGGCTGGCGATGACGAACTTCCGGAATTTACCTGGGCCGCGCAGGGCAAGACCAGCGAAAACGAAAGAAGCAACAGGAGGGCAGCCACACGGAACCGAGTCATAAAAACCCCAGGACAACTTCAGCCCATTATAGCGCCGAGCCAGCAGCCTGGAACGGAAATTACACCTTACGGGCCGGCACCATGCACCGCCCTGCCCGTAAGGGTTTGAGCGCCTTTTGAATTGACATCGGTAGGTCTTTCCGGCACACTTTCATCCACTCGGTGTTCCGCCGTCTTCGTTCTCTGGCTGCTTTTCTCGATTCAGACTATTGCGAGCTGTGCGATGAGCTTTTTGCCGATGCCGACGTCCCCATCCGGAGCAGCGGAGCCTCAGCCTGCCGCTCCACGCACTCCAGAGAATGGGGCCTTGCCCACGGAATCCCGCGCCAACGACCTTATGGCCGTCTTGCGCAACGCCCTTGATGACCAGACACATTCAGCCGAAGGGCTCTTGCAGGCGATTGCAGATACAGCGCGAGTCTTGACTGGCGCCAGCGGAGTTGCGATCGCACTGCCCACCGACGCCGTGGTGGTTTGCCGTGCGCGCAGCGGCGACCTCGCTCCGGAGCTGGGATCTGCGCTTAACATCGAATCGGGAATCTCCGGGGAATGCTTTCGCACATCGAAGGCACTGCGCTGTGACGATGCGGAAACCGATAGCCGCGTGGATGCCGAGGTTTGCCGCCTGCTTGGAATCCGCTCGATCGCAGTTATTCCATTGCGCGGTGGCCTGGAAACAATCGGAATTCTGGAGGCTTTTTCTGGCCAGGCCACTGCCTTCGCCGGCGAGCAAATTACGTTTCTGGAGACTCTGGGGGAGATCGCCGAGGCGGCCTATCGGAAGCAGTTGCGCGAAGCGAATGCAATCGTGGCCGCGGATCCACCGCTCTCCCATTCCACGCTGAAGCGCATTGACGTTCCTCTTGCGGCATGGAACGGGAGAGAGCAGATTTCACTGGCTGTTTTTGACGAACGGCCACCGAAAACCCACCATCACTATTGGATTTTGACTGGCGCCTTCGCCCTGTTGCTCCTCGCCTCCGGCGTTGTCTGGTGGACTTGGCATGAACCGGCGGGAGAGAATTCGACCAGCCAACTGGCCTCTCAAGCCCACGCCGCGGCGACCGAAATCGCTGAACCAGTCGCGCCGCAAGCGTTGCCCTTGAAACCTTCAGCCAGCATCGCCACCCCAATCTCGAATGGATCTCATGCCAAAGGCATGCTCCAGAACGCCGCCAAGGTCGAAACCGCGGACGATGCGAGTGAAGGCACGAATAAAGACCCGAATAGCAAAACCATCCGACCCATTGTGGCTGACGATATCAAGCTCCCGGCCCCGTCCGGTCCGTCGTCTCCTCATTCTGCGGCGAATCCCTCCCCGGTAGATCCGCCGACGGTAGTTCTGGCCTCAAACAACGACGGCGAAAAGTTGCCCAGTCTGGTTTCTGAAACAGCTTCGCTGCCCACGTTGGACCTCAAGGTCTCGCAAGGTGTAACCGCACCCGCAATCATTCATAAGATCGATCCTGTTTATCCGCCCGAGGCACTCCGCCAGCGCCTAAGCGGCACAGTGACTTTGACGGCTTCAATCGCTGAAGACGGAACTGTCCACGAGGTTAAAGTTGTAGAGGGAGATTCGACTCTGGCGGCCGCAGCAGTGGCGGCCGTGCGCCAATGGCGCTACAGCCCTTGCTTGCTCAACGGGAAGCCGGTCGCGGTGCAGAAGGAAATCACGATCATCTTCAAGCCTTCCTGAAGCGGCATCCGTTTCGCGCGGATCGCGATCTAGGTAAGATTCAGGGCCTTCTTAATCGTTCCGCGCTCTTTCTGAATTTTTTCCTGAAGCAGGGTGATGGCGTAAATCAACTGCTCCGGCCGCGGCGGACATCCCGGAACATAAACATCAACGGGGATGACCTGGTTGACGCTCTGCACCAGCGCGTAGTTCTGAAACACGCCGCCCGAAGTCGCGCATGCGCCCATCGAAATCACCCACTTGGGTTCGGGCATCTGCTCCCATAGTTGGCGAATTACCGGCGCCATTTTGTTCGAGACGCGGCCGGCAATAATCATCAGATCGCTTTGTCGCGGCGACGGACGAAACACTTCAGCGCCGAAGCGCGCGATGTCAAAGCGCGAAGCGCCCATCGACATCATTTCGATCGCGCAGCAGGCCAGGCCAAATGTCATGGGCCAGATGGAACTCTTGCGCATCCAGTTGACGGCCGAGTCGAGCGTGGTGAGAACCACTCCCTCTGGCGTGGGATTGCCGAAGGTTAGATCTTTGACGACTCGCTTGCCGTCGTGCACATCGACGTAGGGGCCGAAGTTCAGTTCGGGGGACATGCTTCTATTCTAAACTACCTTTCATCTAAAACCAGGCGTCTCGGCGGCAGAGCGCGGGCACGCTCCGACTCGCCGATTCGCATTTCATATTGTCTTTTTGTCTTTGGCTAATTTTCCCAGAGGATATCGGCCTTCTTCACGAGGGCGTGTTCTTTGCGGTAGGCGCGGGCGATGTCGCCCAGCGGCACGGGCTGCGTGATTGGTCCAAATTCCCACAGCGGACGCTCGCCTTTTTCATAAGCGAAGTCGGAGTGCTCGAGGATGTTCTGTGGGTGCGCCATGTCATGCTGTTCGGCGTGCCGGCCATGGTCGGCCATTTGCAACTGTTGAGCTTCACCGCCGAGCGAGCCAGCTTGACCAAAACTAGCTGAGCCACAGAACAGGCAGAAGACGAAAACTGCAGTTTTCATAATGTTTGTCCAATCTGGAGTGCGCCGGACGAGGGGGAAACGCGAGGCAGGCCGAGTTTAGGGCGCGGCTCCGCGATGTTAGGTGCAAGCTCAATACCAAAGAAGCGCGGGCGTGGATTCGACTTAAGGGGTCTCTGCCTTAACTGGGAAGCAACTACTTGCATAATTGTGGTAGAAAAACGCTGCGGCGAAGGGGACATTTTCCTTGAGGAAAGAGCGAGATCTTTTCCTGAGGGCGGAACAGGTACGAGTTAAGATATAGATTCTAAATAGATTACACTGTGGGGCGTGAGACCTGATCGCGAGCTCGGCCGTCTTCGACGGAAGGAACGCTTCAGACTTCTCTGCGTTTGTTGGCGGCACGCCTGGACTTTGGAGAATCGGGCAAGAAGTTCATCGAGGTAGGCAAGGGGCTGGAGATCAGGGAAACTATGCTTGATTCTTACGCCACTCATCGACAATAGAATTCCAAGCCACGGAGAAACGATGCAAAAACGCAAACTCGGAAAAAGCAATCTTGAAGTATCGACGATCGGTCTCGGCTGCATGGGAATGAGTTTTTCCTACGGCCCACCCAAAGATAAACAGGAGATGATCACAGTGCTGCATGGCGCCGTGGACCGCGGCGTCACGTTCTTTGACACCGCCGAAGTTTATGGCCCGTTTTTGAACGAAGAGTTGGTGGGCGAAGCACTCGCTCCGTTTCGCGGCAAGGTAGTGATCGCCACCAAGTTTGGTTTCGACCTGAGCGGCAGCAATCATAAGCCGGGAGCGGCCGGAGTGAACAGCCAGCCTGAGCACATCAAACAAGCGGTGGAAGGCTCGCTCAAACGGCTGAAGATCGAGACCATCGACCTGCTCTATCAGCACCGGGTTGACCCGAACGTGCCCATCGAAGATGTCGCCGGCGCCGTGAAGGATTTGATTCACGAGGGCAAGGTCAAGCACTTCGGCATGTCGGAAGCGGGGGCAAAGACGATTCGCCGCGCACATGCGGTCCAGCCCGTGACAGCGTTGCAAAGCGAATACTCGCTGTGGTGGAGACGGCCCGAAGCGGAAATCATCCCTATGCTTGAAGAACTCGGAATCGGCTTCGTGCCTTACAGCCCGCTGGGCAAGGGATTCCTGACGGGAGCAATCAACGAAAACGCGACGTTCGACAGTACCGATTTCCGGAGCACGCTTCCTCGTTTTACCCCCGAGGCCTTGAAGGCGAATCAGGCGCTGATTGATTTGCTCGGCAGCATCGCGAAGCGGAAGAACGCGACGCCGGCTCAAATCGCGCTGGCCTGGCTGCTGGCGCAGAAGCCGTGGATGGTTCCGATTCCAGGCACTACGAAGTTAAGCCGAGTGGAAGAGAACATCGGCGCTGTGGCGGTCGCACTGACGCCGGAGGACCTCCGCGACATCGAAGCCACTGCGTCAAAAATCAAGATAGAAGGAGATCGATATCCGGAGCGCCTGGAGAAAATGACCGGTCTGTAAGACACATTCATGTACAATTCGTCGAAATTTTCGCTGCAACGAATATATGGACATGTCGGAGACGCCGGACCAACGCCTGCTTGAGGCTCTACTCGATTCCTGGGATCGCAACTGCACCATTCTGCTTAACCTTCTTCGCGTCATCCCGGAAGGCGGGCTGGAGGTTAGGGCAATGGAGGGAAGCCCATCTGTTGCGGAGATGTTCGCCCACATTCACTTTGTACGGCTTATATTCGTCTCCGAGGATGCGCCGGAGTTCGCCCGAGGGTTACCCGCGGAAGAATGGGCGGCCGAGCGCGACCGCAACCGCATCGCGCAGATGCTGAATGACAGCGCAAAGGCCGTGCGGGACGCGGTGAAAGGAAGGCTGGAAGCAGGCCGCGATATGGACGTTCACTTCGACCACCCGATCCTGCTTTTCCAACACATGATCTGGCACGAAGGCTATCATCACGGTCAGATCAAGCTGGCGCTCAAATTAAAACACCGGCCAATGGCGGATGACGAAGCCGGCCCGGTCAGTTGGCAAGTCTGGATGAAAAAGAAATGAATCGGGGCGAGCGGCTTCGAGCGCTTTAAGGATTCGGCGTCATCATGAACGACCTTGCCAAATGGGACAGCTTCTACGTGATCGTCGGCTCGGCCGCGGGCGCGCTGATCGGATTGCAGTTCGTCGTTCTAACGCTGATTGCCGAAAGGCCGCCAGCAGGCGCCGCTGAGGCTGGCGCCGCGTTTGGCAGCCCGACCGTAGTTCACTTCGCCGCGGCATTGTTCTTGTCGGCGCTGGTGCACGTTCCATGGCAGACGATCACCGCCGCCGCCGTTCTTTGGGGCCTTCTGGGGCTGGGCGGAGTCGTGTATGAGTTCACCGTAATCCGGCGCATGCGCAGGCAGACTGCATACCAACCGATATTCGAGGACTGGCTCTTTCATTGTGTACTGCCATTGGCCGCCTATGCAGTGCTCGCACTTTCGTCATTCGCAGCTCGGTCCCGCACTCGCGAAGCGTTGTTTGGTGTCGGCGGCGCGACCTTGCTGCTGCTCTTCATCGGCATCCACAACGCATGGGATAACGTCGCCTACCTCGTGCTCGTCAACATAGCCAATGCTGATGAGAAGCGGCATCGAGAGGAGAGCGAGTCGCAAGGCAAGTGAAAAAATTGAATATGGACATAAAAAGAGCTGGCTCACAACCTTCCGGCAAGGGTCCCTCCGAGTGGTTCACGGGCACGGTGCGGATCGATCCGCTTTTTCAAGCGCCCGATCCTGCATTTGTGCAACCACTCGCGTGGAGTGTAAAGGATGTCCCGGAACATTGCGTAAAGCATGTCATGGAACTGGACAACGTGGGCTATCTCAGCGCCTCACAGTTCAGCAGGGAATACAGCCGTTTCTTCGGAACCGCGCCCACCAAGGACATCTCGGCATTGCGGCAAGAGACTGGACTGTTGGTCTAACCCCCGCCTTCACGCCCGGAAGGGAATATCCCTAGACTCCAATCGAGTGGAACGACGGGCTTCGGTGGTTCACGCCGGGGTCTTAACCGGCCAGGACGTCTGGCCACCGTGGCGGTAGGCCAGATTGCCGATCTGGCCGGCGCGCGCGGCAGCAACGCCCGCTTCCACCGGCGCGTTCGGCTCTTTGCGCGACTTGATGCACTCGAAAAAATTCTCCATGTGTTCGATGGTGCCGTCGCGGAGGCTGTGTGCGGTAAGAACCGGATTCTGGCCTTTTTCCGCGCCTTCGCGATAGATGGCGAAACCGCTGCGATCAATTTTCAATGTTCCTTCCGTTCCGCGGAACTCCAGACCGCCGTCGTCGATGGAAGAATTCATCATGCCCTCGTAGACCACGTCGAAGCCGGGATAACGGAAGGCGGCCTGGATGGTGTCGGGACAATCCCACTGCTCGAAAATATATTTGTCAGCGAGCATGTGGGCCTCGCGCGGCTGGTCGGACTTCATGGCCCAGTGCACCACGTCGATCCAGTGGGTGAATAAATCGGTCATGGCGCCGCCGCCAAAGTTCCAGAACCAGCGCCAGTGGTTGAATTTTTCTTCGCTGAAGGGCTGATCGGGAGCGGATCCGAGCCAGAGCTTCCAATCGAGATTTTGCGCGTCGATGGGCTTGGGCGGCCAGTTGCGGTGATAGTTCTGCCACCAATAGGTGCGCACCTGCGGGATGCGTCCGAGGCTGCCGCCCTGAATCATATCGACGGCATCGCGAAAGTGAGTCCAACTACGCTGCTGCATGCCGCATTGGAGGATTTGTTTGCCGGAATGGACCGCCCGCGTGAGAGCAACGCCTTCCTCGATGGTATGGGTGACGGGTTTTTCCAGATAGACGTCTTTGCCTGCTGTCAGGGCGTCTACGGCCATGCGAACGTGCCAGTGATCGGGGCTGGCAATGATTACCGCGTCAATGTCTTTGTCAAGCACTTCGCGATAATCCACGTGGGTCGTTGCGAGACCGTTGGACTTCTCCTTGATCACATCCCGGTGCGGGGCGTAAACGTCGCACACCGCCGCGATCTGATACGGGGCGATCTTGTCTGCGGCATCGATAAGGCCGCGCATGCGGCCGCCGGCCCCGATGATGCCAATGCGAAGAGTATCGTTTGCACCCAGCACTCTGGTTGAGGCGAGCGCGGTGAGTCCGCTGGCGATGAGGAAGCTGCGGCGGGTCAGCATGGCAAGATAATCCTCCGGTCGATTGAATCGCGTAGATCCTATCAAGTTTGGGGCGGGGGCGGTCAACCCAGGACTAGGGTCGGCACGGCCGATAAAATCCGACAGTCGGCGGTCGTTTCACCTTCTGATCGTTTCCCCGGCGGGCTCACTCGAGAGCCCACATGGGTTCTGAATACGGTTCATCAAAACCTCGCGGCGGGTTTCGAAATCGCCACGACAGGCGGTTGCGCGACCTTAATGCGACGGCACAACTTCCGTCACTTGCCGGTGTGCCATAGCGGGTCGACATGGTCTCCCTGCGCGACATTCTGCTACCCGACATAAACGAAAAGACGAGGAGCGGATGATGCCTGCCTATATCCATTCCGTTCCAGACGCTTAGAAGTTGGCCGAAAGGCCCTCGGGTCGGCGACCGGGTCATGAGTCGGTGGTGTGGTTTCCTAGCATGGCCCAAAGGTAACGTTACCGTCGGTTACCGCGGTACGTTGAATCATGAGTGGAAAACCTTTAACTTCTGCTAGTTTAGTCTGCAAGTAATCATTCGGCCGTAGCGCGCACCGTTGACTCCCGGCTGTGAATTGTCCCCGGGGATCAGGGTTTTATCGCTTATGAGCGACAAGACTACGATTCTCCATAACGCTCTGTGGATCGCTCATCCCCTCATTCAGGCAGGGATTGCAGCAGTGATGCTGGCTCGCGGCCTGCAACGCCAGTTCAAATGCTTCTTCGCTTATGTCGTGGCCCAGATTCTGACCTTTGGCCTGATCTTCCCTTCGTATCTGAGCCATAATTACGCGACTTATTTCTATCTGTATTGGACCACCACCGCCATCGGCGTTCTGCTGGGCTTTCTAGTGATTCACGAGGTCTTCCTCGATGTTTTTCGGCCCTTTCATACCTTGCGCGATTTGGGCTCAGTGCTGTTCAAATGGGCCGGACTGGTGATGTTGCTGGTGGCCGGCGTAGTTTCGGTGTCCGCGAATTCGCGTGAACTGGCACCATGGATGCAAGCCATTGTCACTGCCGAACGCTGCGTCCGCATCGTTCAAGTAGGGATGGTTTTGCTGCTGCTGTTTTTCTCCCGCTATTTGGGGGCAAGCCGGCGGCAGTTGAGTTTTGGCATCGCCCTCGGTTTTGGTACGTTTGCTATGGTGGAACTGGGTCTGATTGCATTCTGGTCGGGTGGCCACATGCGGTCGCAAACGGTCGACCTGATCAATATGAGCGCCTACAATGCGAGCCTGCTGATTTGGCTGGGCTACGTGACGCATAAGAGCCCCGCCAGGGAAATCACTTCGACTCTTTTGCAGCCGCAGCGCTGGGAGCAGAGCCTTACCGACCTTCATCATCCACTTTCCGCCGATTCGCTTATTCCCATGTTTGAGGGGATGGTGGATCGCGCTCTTCTCAAGACCCAGGCGCCCGCACTTGCGCAGGCCGATGCCCGCGCAGCCGCAGCGGCAGCCTCCGGCCATGGATTACCCGCACCGGCGACCCATCGAAATATGGAGGCTGGATCGAAAATCCAGGATCAACTTGGGCGGGAAAAATAGGCTCGCCCGCTCGAATCCTCTTGTTTCGATCACTCGCCTGAACTCTTTACCGCCAACAACGAACCGCGAAACCGAACAGCCGTTCCGGATTTCGTAAAATCCCTTAGGTAATTTACCCTAGCCACATCACAAGTCCATTCTTCGAGTAACGCTTATATCTGTGTTCGTTTAGTTATTGTATTTGCAGGCGTTACATCGCTGGGCTATGTGGTGTTGCAACACAGCCGAAACTGGCGTGGGAGGAAAAACACAAAATTTGTGATGGCACCTTGACAGGTGCATTATAATTCCGGTCCGCCTTGGGGCTTGCCTTTAGCGAGATCTTAAGTCGGAACAGGAGAGAGAACCCATGAAAAAGACAGTCAGGATAGCATTACTGATGATTGGACTCGTGGGCACATTCGTCGCAGCATCCGTCGCACAGGTTCCCGCCTTGGACGGAGGCTCGATTCCATTGTGCCCACCTTCAGCTGTTGCCGCTGAACTATGCAGGTAACAGATAAACCAATCACCGGGGTGGCGACAACGTCACCAAAGTAACCATTCGTAACTTGGGCCGAACCTTTGGGCTCGCAATATTTGGGCTGGCGGAAAATCTCATACCCTCCGCCAGCCCTGTTTTGTTGGAAGTGGTTCTCAGCGCCAGCTCAGAATCGCCGATTGCAGTGCCGTCCGCAACTCGGCAGCGTCGCTCACCGGTGGTTGGCAGGTGGAACCGGAACACAACACTGCAAATGCTGTTCCCAAGGCGAGCTGCGGTAAGTTGGGGATAGTTGCGGCGAGCACGGGAGGAAGATTTTCCGCGACTGCTTCGCTGGAGTTCAGCATGAGCACGCTTTTGTTAAATGCGAAGGGCGCAACCGCGGCGCCATAGAGTTCCGCGGCTCGGTCCGGCTCGTTTCCCGCCAGCACTACTACTTGTACCGGGCTTTGCAGAAGATGAACGGCGGCAATGCTGTAAGTCGCCCCGAAGATGCCGAACTGTTCGGCCACACCGGCGAAGGCTTCCAGCGTCTTTTGTGCTCTTTCGCGATATGGTGCGTCATCCGTATAGTGATGCAGTCGCAGTAGAGCAATCGCCGCCATGGGATTCCCGGCTGGCGTCGGCGTATCCTGCAAGGGCTTGCGGCGCGTGGCGAGAACTCCGAGACTCTTGCCGTCGGCCGGATTCTCGGAGTCGAAAAATCCTCCGGTGGCGCCGTCGTAAAATTTCGCAATCATCGCATCGCAGATGGCCTTGGCGAACTTGAAGTAGCTCAGGTCCGCCGTGAATTCATATGCATCCAGGCAGGCCAGCGCCGTGAAGGCATAGTCATCGAGCAGCCCGGGAACCTCCCGATGCTCGGCCTTGGGATCGGAATAGGCCACTACGTGTAATAGCTGTCCTCGCTTCCACGCCTCCGCCAGAACTCGGTCGAGTGAGCGCAATGCAAATCGGCGCGCTTCCTCAAGATGAAGAACCTTCGCCGCTTCCAGATATGCCGATATGCACAAGCTATTCCAGCCGACATAGACGGTCTTGTCCACATAGGGAGTAGGCCGCTCCAGCCGCGCCGCGTACATCTTCTTCTTCGCGGCGTCGAGCAGTTCTTTTACACGCTCCGGCGGAAGGCTCAGCCGCTGCACAATTTCCTCGACCGATGCGCGTACATACAACACATTCTTTGCCGGATTGTGATGCATTTCGCCAATTTCGTTGATGTCGTAATGCAGAGCCGCAACCTTTGCTTCGTCCGTAGTTAGCACGGAGCGCGCTTCGTCGAGCGTCCAGGTAAAGTAGTCGCCGTCGTCGTCCATGTTGATGTCCGCATCCTGCGATGCGTAGAAGCCGCCGCGCTGGCGGTCGCTGAGCCATTCATCCATCCAGCGAACGATGTCGCGTGCCACACCGGCGAAGAATTCCGACCCCGTGGCCTGATAGCCATGTACGTAATTCTTCAGCAGTTCAGAATTGTCGTAGGACATCTTTTCAAAGTGCGGCACGACCCAGCGCTCATCGACGGAGTAGCGATGAAACCCTCCGGCAAGCTGGTCATAGACTCCGCCGTTGGCCATGTGCTCCAGCGTAGTCACGATCACATTGCGAAGTTGGTCGGAGTTGGCTTGGTCTATGTGAGCACGGCCGCCCTCGGCCGTCCGGTGGAGCGAAGCTCCGCCAGATGCGCGTGCATACTGCTCAATCAGCAAATCCAGCGCTGAAGGATGCGGAAACTTCGGTGCCGATCCAAACCCTCCATGCTCCGCGTCGAACATGCCGAAGGCCGATTTCTGCATCGCGTCAACGATACCCTGTGAAACCTTCCCGCTGCGCCCGGCAAACGACTCCGCCTGCGCAATCGCGTTCTCAACCATGCCAGCCTGCTCCATCACATCGGCATTCTTGTCTTTGTACGCATTGGCAATGCTTAACAAGACCCGGCGAAAGCTGGGACGCCCGTAGCCATCATTGGGAGGAAAATACGTTCCGCCATAAAACGGTTTGCCATCGGGAGTAAGAAACGCGGTAAGCGGCCATCCACCCTGCCCGCTGATCGAACTGACCGCGATCTGATAGCGGCTGTCGATATCCGGGCGCTCATCGCGATCGACCTTTACCGCGATGAAATGCTGATTCACAATCGCCGCAATTTCGGGATCGTCGTAAGACTCGCGATCCATCACATGGCACCAGTGGCACCACACTGCGCCAATATCGAGCAGCATGGGCTTGTTCTCGCGCTGCGCGGCGGCAAACGCCTCCTCACCCCACTCATGCCACTGAATGGGCTGATGCATCGCAGATCGCAGGTAGGCAGAAGCTGCACGGGCGAGGGAGTTGAGGGTGGTGGTGGTCATGGGGTAAGTTTATACGGAATGACTTCGGTAAGCGTCCATAGAGCCTCTATGCCAGCAGGGGATTCACGACTTGAACGCCGCCATACCGCTGCCCGGTCGCCAGATCTTCAGAGTAAAGAATCGCAGCCCCGGATTGCTCCGCCGCTTGCAGAATCAGCGCATCCCAGAAAGACGTCTTGTAACGAACTTCAATCTCAAGCGCCTGCACGACCGCATCGGGAGTATTGACCACAATTTCCCAGCTCAAGTAGTCACGGATCAGCAGACGGATTTCCTCTATCGGAAGAGGCCGGGTAAGTTTGCGACGAAGATTCACGCAAAGTTCCTGGAGAACCTGCGTGCTGAGGACGCCTTGGCCGTTGTCCCATAAGCTCTGCACAAGACGCTGGGCGCGCTCGTGCCTGTAACCGGCAAGCCGATCATGAGCGTAAATAAGAATATTGGTGTCGACGAAGCACTTGTCGGCCATGTGGCACTTTCCGCGGTCGTCGAATTCGAGACGGTTTATCTTTCGTGGACCTCGTCACGGGAAATCGGACGCTTCCAACCCAAATCCATCCCTTCCTGCAGGCGCGCCATGGCGCTCCGACGAGCGCGTTCATAACTCTTTCGCTCTCGCACGATGTGCTCTAACCGCTCGGACAGCAAGGCACTGATGGAGGTGCCGGTTTCCGCCGCGAGAACCTTCGCTTCCCGCAACAGATTTGTGTCCAGTTTGAGCGTGATGTTGGCTTTCATAGAGGACTTCTAGCACGCATTTACGTGCAGCACAATTATACGTGCTCGGGCCGAAACCGGTCAACTCGACGAATTTAGAGCGGTCGAGCCCTGAAGGCAAGCTGGTTGGTTAAGCCGTGAGAAAAACGAATGATGAGTGGTCTCGCAACAAGTCCGGCAGGGCCTGTGGCGATTCTGCTGTAAGAATGACGGTATAAACTCCCGCTCCGGTAAGCGACTCGGCCGTCTCCCTGAGATTTCTGTTATCCCGGCGTTCAGCCTTCGGCTCCACCAGCGCCAGCCATGCCAAAAACGCATGCACGTCCCGGCTCCAGCCCTGTCCAGCCACAAAAAACGACACCTCGGCATTCTCCTCGGTAAAATGCCAGGCCAGCGACGCCGCCAACTCTACCGCCCGCTCATACGCCTGCTCAGAAAGCACTCCCACTTCCGGATTGTCGAACACGATACGCAGCTTGCGCTCATCTTCGCGGGTAAACTCGCGCACTTTCAGCGAGCCCGACTTCGCCGTCGCCTTCCAGTCCACGTGGCGCGCGTTGTCATCCGGCCCGTATTCGCGAATGCTGTGCAAGTCCGAGCCGCGCCCCCGCACAAAGCTTTCCCACTCGCCGCGCACCACCGGCAAAATCTCGAACAGCCTGTCCGTTGCCTGAACCCGGGGATACACCAGAATTTCGCGTTGCAGCGGCACGCGCCGCGTCTTGGTCAAAAAAGCAAAAGGAAACTTTGTGGCCAAGCCAAAGCTGTCCTCCCGGTAGCGCCCGCGGCGCTCGAACTTCAACTCTATCTCGGCGGAAGATTCCGCCCCCGGCGGCAAAATCGGAAAGTATGCAGTCCCTTCAAAAATAGCCGGCTTCCGTTCCGCGATGACAACTCTCCGCAAGCGCCAGTCCGGCAACTTCAGCCACTGTTGATCCGCCGGCCGATTCAAAGGAAAAGAAAACGTCACCGACTCCCACTCCCACTTCATGGGAGGAGTTTTTTCCTTCTTATCCCTTTTGCGCGCCGCGATCACACCGATGGAAAATGCGGGCAGCCAACGCCGCGAATTCCGCAGCACAATTCTGCCGGCTGCCACCCTGCCGGCAAATAAGTGCCGCGGCAGTCGCACATCCAACTCGAGTCGCCGCAAAACGACCGCCGACGCCACGCCCGAAACCAGAATCGCCGAGAGCATCGCCGCAACCACAATGTAAAGCAGATTGTTTCCCGTATTCAGCGCGGCAATGCCGATTACCAGCGTGACCAGCACATACACCACACCCACCCGCGTCACTTCGTAATCGAAGGTGTCGCGAAGTCTTTCCAACCCAACGCGCCGCGCCAGATAAGGCACCGTCACCAGCCCGACAAACGCCGCTAACAAAAGAGAGAGAGATGCCAGGATGACCGTGGCCCAAACATTGCCCGCGTCGCGGGAGACCGTCGAGAACAGCGCAGCCGCAAATGCCAGCCCCAAACCCAGCAGCGCCAGCAGGAACCGTACCCAAACCTCAAGCGGCGATTGCCGCCATCGCCGCTGGCCGGACTGCTGAGACTTCGCCGATTTTGCGTATATAGAGGACACCTGCTCGGAGCCTAGCATCGAGTAGAAGAACGTTCAACCGGAAGCCGCTTGCATCACAAGCGTACGTAACCTGGCGAATTCCGAAGTATCAATTTGTAAGAGTACCTGTGATGGCAGAGCGACCCAGGGTTGTGGTTGGTTTAGTCGGCGCCGGGATGACGGCTTTAGACCGTGTGCGATATGATTCCATCCCACGCTAAATACAGAGGTCTGATTGATGAAGATGCGCTGGCTGATTGTGTTTTTTCCGGTGGTTTCTGTAGTCCTGATCTCGCTGTTGGTGAAGGAAGATGCCGCAAACGCAACTGCACCGCAGGGGGCGGCCGCCGCTTCGGTCGCGACGTCTCCGAAGAAGAGCTTGTCCGCGAAGAATCCGGAGGAAGTCACGATTCCGGACACAACTTTGGCGATCAACTCTTCGACCCCGATGTCACAACGGATCGTTCACTATGAGATCGACGCGCATTACGACGCGACCAGGCACATTATCGACGGCAACGAAGTTCTGACGTATCACAATCTGACCGGGCAGCCGTTGGACCATTTTCCTTTTCATCTTTATCAAAATGCATTCCAGCCGAAAGCCACTTGGGTTCGCGAAGCGAAACTCATCGGCAGCCGCGACACGACCTACGACAAGTGGGAGGAGAAGGAATACGGCTCGGAGGACATCAAGAGGATCGAGGTCGTGGGGCAGGGGGATCTGACCTCGAAGTTGCATTACATACAGCCGGACGACGGAAACAAAGACGACAAAACCGTCGTCGATCTGCCGCTGTTGAAGCCGATTGCGCCGGGCGCTTATGTGCAGTTCAAGATCGCTTTCCATGAGCAGATGCCGGAAACACAGGCGCGCTCTGGATGGAAGCGCGATTTCGTGCTGGGCGGGCAATGGTTTCCGAAAGTTGGCGTGTGGTGGCACGGCGCTTGGAATTGCCATCAATATCATGCGATGACGGAATTCTTTGCGGATTTCGGCGTGTATGACGTCAAGCTCACTGTGCCGCAGTTTGAAGTTGTGGGCGCGAGCGGCGTGAAAGTCAGCGAAGTAAACAATTCCGATCAGACCAAGACCCTCGCGTATCACGGGGACGACATTCACGACTTCGCCTGGACCGCCAGTCCGCGCTACAAGGTGAAGGACGACAGCGTGTTCCAGGGCCAAATGGGGCCGGTGAGGATGATCATTCTGATGCAGCCGGCGCACTGGAGCCAGTTGGAACGCCACGAAAAGATTCTTCGAGAGAGTCTCGATCACTTTGAGCGCTGGTACGGGCCCTATCCATACAAGACGATTACGCTGGTCGATACCGAGCCGGGATCGGCGGCCGAAGGCATGGAATATCCCACCTTCATCACGGGCGGAACCAGTTGGTTTATGCCGGGTGGTCTATACCTCCCTGAGGTCGTGGTGGAACACGAGTTCGGGCACCAATACTGGTATGGCATGGTCGCGACCAACGAATTCGAAGATGCGTGGATGGATGAGGGGATCAACAGCTACTCGGAAGTGAAGGTGCTGGATTCCATTCTTGGGCCCAACACTTCTTTTATAAATCTGGCGGGCATTACGCTGGGCGAGCGGGAAGAACAGAGGTTGAGTTACATCGGCGTGGCAGATGATGATCCGATTGCGCAAAACGCCTACGGCTACTACAGCGGCAATTCCTACGCTGGCATTACCTATGGAAAGACCGCCAGCGTGCTGCTGACGCTGGAGGGCATCATTGGCCAGGATACGATGGACCGGGCCATGCGCACTTATTTCATGAAGTATCGCTTCACGCACCCGACGAAAGAGGATTTTCTCAAGACTGTCGAGGACGTTTCGGGAAAGGATTTGCGGTGGTATTTCAATCAGGCGATTTATGGGTCGCCGGTTCTGGACTACGAAGTCGCGGAACTCAATTCGTCTCCCGTGAACTGGTATGAAGAAAAAAAGAGCGGGGAAAAGAAAAACGATAAAGATACGGTTTATCAATCGACGGTCTGGCTGCGGCGCAAGGGTGATTTCCTGATGCCGGTCGAGTTGCAGATCAATTTCGACAATGGAGAAAAGGTTCGCGAACACTGGGATGGCCAGAGCCGTTGGACCAAATTTAGTTACCAGAAAAAAGCCAAAGTCGAGTCGGCGGAGATCGATCCCGACCATAAGATTCTGATCGATCGAAACGACTTTAATAACAGTCAAACGGCTGAACCCGATGGAAGGCCGGCGCGCAAGGTTTCCAATTACTGGCTATTTCTAACGCAGTGGGTGGCTCAGTTTGTGGCATGGTGGGCAGTCTAGAACCGGGGTTCAACTTGCGATTCGCGTGGCGAGGAGATTCATGACCGAGAACAGGGGTTTATTAAGCGGCGGGTGGGCCATGGTGACCCACAACAAGCGCTACATTTTTTGGTTCTGGCTATTGAACATGACTCTGGCGGAATTCGGCACGGCGGCGTTCCGCAACCAGGCTCACGCTGTTCTGGATCAAAGCCTTTACTCCGACAAACTGGTGCACGGCTTCAATCTGTCGGTACTGATAGAGATGGTTGCCCGCCCCGAGTTTGGTCCTACTAAAGCGCCAACCATGGCAGCCGTTTACTTCATAACTTTGTTTTTCATAACGACAGCGTTGTTCTTGCCGGGCGTTTTTCAAGGATATGCGGCGAACTATCGCCTGCCGCGTGATGAATTCTTCCGGGCGTGCGGACGAAACCTGTGGCGATTCATTCGGTTGCTGATTGTGGCGGACATCGTGTTGGGAATTGTTTGCGGAATCTTGTTTGGCATTGAGGGCGCGCTGGTAAAGAAGGCTGGCGACAGCACCAATGAACTCCTGTCGTTCGAAGTACACATGATCACGCTGGCAATTATTTTTCTGGCGATGACCGTTACACGAATCTGGTTCGATCTGGCGGAGGTCGATCTGGTGTTGAGCGACCAGAACGCTGTGCGCCGCTCGATTGCCACGGGCTTTAGAAGTGCATTTTCGGCGTTGGGGCGACTGCTGGCAAGTTATGTGCTGATCACAGTTGTTGCGGCTGTCGTTTTGATCGGCGGCCTTTGGGCGTGGATGCATATGGTCCCTGCAAGCAGCGTTTGGGGAGCATTTTGGGTTGGCCAATTGACGCTGCTGTTATTGCTCATTCCGCGCTTCTGGCAGCGCGGAGTGGCTGTAGCCTACTACCAGCAGAGAATGCTCGTGCCGGCAGTGAGGCCAGAGCCAATCATCCCGGAGCCTGTTCCAGCCGCGGTCGTGTCATCGCCTTCGCCCATTCCCAACATTCCAGCCGCGCCACAGGAATCGTGAACGATCCTAGAGCAAGACAATTGTGATGCCTCGATTCTGCCGCCCGAGGTGCTCATCATCTTTCATCGCGGGATTCGATTGCAGAAGCTTCCACGTCACCTCGTCGGACTTCGACCAATTTTCGCCGTAGACACAGCCACGAATCTGCCCCTCGCGAATCATTCCCTGCAAATGAGCCTGCACGGCAATCCTGATGTCGCCTCCTGTGTCCTTCGAGCCGTAGCCGTGAACCAGCTTGATCAGTGTCAATTTCTGTTGGCGGGCAACTCCGAGTTCGCGGTCCAGGCGCTGCAACGCTTCGTGAACCGGCGGCATGTCGGACTTGAGGTCGACCGTTTTGATCGGCGGGGTTTTCACCTGGGGATGCCATCATAACGAAAAGGCTGGAAGAAACGGTCAAGGATTTTCGGGTGGAGATGGATCGACGTGCTATATTCGCTCGACCTGTGGCTGCCGACAACCTTCATCCGCGCACCGCTCTGTTGCTGCTCACTTCGCTCAACCTGCTCAATTATGCGGATCGCAACGTGCTGTTCGCCGTGCAGCCGCTGGTTCAGGACGAATTTCATCTCACGAAAACGCAGCTCGGATATCTGACCAGCGCATTTCTGGGCTTTTACATGATCGCGGCGCCATTCGTGGGCCCGCTGGCGGACCGCTATTCGCGTAAGCTGATCATCGTTCTGGGAGCGGTGTTTTGGAGCGGGCTTACGCTGCTTACCGCGGTCACGCACACTTACACGGAACTGCTGATTCGGCACACGCTGGTCGGAGTTGGCGAAGCAACGTTTGTCACCATTGCTCCGACTTTCGTCGCCGACCTGTTTTCCGAAGAGAAGCGCGGGAGGATTCTGGGTGTCTTTTATCTGGCGCTGCCGGTAGGGTCTGCCGCGGGATATCTATTGGGCGGCAGCCTGGCGCCACACCACGGATGGCGTTTTCCTTTTTATATTGCCGCGGCTCCGGGATTCCTGGTGGCGTTAGCGGTGATGTTTTTGAAAGAGCCGGAACGAGGCCAGTTCGACACGCTCAAAGAAACTCCGGAGCGGGCGACGGTTCTGGGCCTCGTGCGCAATCCAGCGTTTTTGACCGCGACTCTGGGCATGGCAGCGATGACATATTCTCTGGGCGGCATTCAGCAGTGGATGCCGCAGTTTTTATACAGTGATCGGCATTACTCGCTCGAATCCGCCAACTTCCTGTTCGGGATCATCATCGTGGTCGATGGAATTCTGGCCGCTCTGATTGGTGGCTGGCTGGGCGACTATTTGCTGCCGCGGATGAAAAGTTCCTACTACTTCGTTTCGGCAGCCAGCATGTTGCTGGGAGTTCCTGCCATGATTGTTGCCTTGTTCGTGAAAGGGCCAGTGATGGTCCCCGCAATTTTTGTGGCAGCGTTTTTCTTATTGCTGAACACCTCGCCGCTGAACGCCGCCGTCATCAACTCGGTAGACGGGCATATTCGGGCGACCGCGCTCGCTGTGAATATTTTTGTGATCCATATCTTCGGCGATGTGCCTTCTCCCACGATGATGGGTTGGATCGCCGACCGGCGTTCGCTCCAGGCGGCGTTTGTCTTGCCCATTATCGCCATGGTCATCTCTTCTGCCATACTGTTTTATGGGATGAAGTTTGCGCCCCAGGTGCGGATTGATGGTGGGCGAGTTGAAGGTGGGAACGCCGAACTGGCGCGGACGTAGGCGGGATGGTTTACTTTCACTGGATTGCGGGAACGATTCTTGCCTTGGCGTGGTTTTCGCGCATTGTAGATGCTGCGCTTGGTATGCCCGGCGTGGCCGATATCTCGCGCCCGGAGTGGGACCGCGATCCGGTTGCAGCGTCTGGAAGGCCGCGCGTTTCTATCATCGTTCCCGCTCGCAACGAAGAAGAGACTGTCGAACAATCTCTGATCACTCTGCTGAATCTGGATTACCCCAATTACGAAATCATCGCAGTCAACGATCGCTCTACCGACCAAACCGGCGCGATCATGGAGAAAGTCGCAGCCAGTCCCGCTGCGCGCGGACGCCTGCGTCTGATTCATCACCTTGAGTTGCCTGCCGGATGGTTGGGCAAGACTCATGCCATGTGGACTGCAGCGAATCAGGCGGTCGGAGAATGGCTGCTCTTTACTGACGCCGACGTGCTCTTCAAGCCGGATTCTTTGCGGCGCGCGCTGGCTTACGCGGAAGCCGAACGGGCGGATCATTTGGTTCTTTTTCCAAGAATGATCATGAAACGCGTGGGCGAGCGCATGATGATTGCGTTTTTTCAAGCCATGTTTGTGTTCGGGCATCGTCCCTGGAAAGTGGCCGATCCCAAGTCTCGGGATCACATGGGAGTGGGCGCGTTCAACCTGCTTCGGCGCCGCGTTTATGAATCTGTGGGCACGTACGCGGCGCTGCGCATGGAAGTGCTGGACGACATGAAACTGGGCAAGATTGTGAAAAATGCTGGCTTTGCCCAGCGCAACGTTTTCGGGGAGGATTTGATTTCGATTCGCTGGGCACGGGGAGCGATGGGCGTCGTCGATAATCTGACGAAGAATTTTTTCGCGGTCCTGTCGTTTCAGTGGTGGCGAACGATCATGTCTGTCTTTGGTCTGGCGTTCTTGAACCTTTTGCCGTTTGCGGGAGTATGGTTTGCGCACGGCTGGGCACGATTGCCATATGCCATTGCGCTGCTGTCGATGTTTCTGATTTATGTGGGAATGGCGTCACGCTCCGACGTGCCTGCGTATTATTTCGTTTTGCATCCAGTGAGTAGCGTGTTGTTTATCTATACGCTGTTGCGGTCGATGTCGCACACGCTGTGGAATGATGGCATTGTTTGGAGGGGGACCAGGTATCCTCTGGAGGAATTGCGGAAAGGTATGGTGTGATGCCTCGCGCGGAGACCGTTATCGTAAGTTAGGGGGCAAGTCGAGAAGCCGCCGCAGTGCGCCGACCGGCGAACAGGAGAAGGACAATCAACGCCACGGCGAATATCGCATTGCCGATCCGAAATCCGATTCCGCCACTTCCAACCGCCGGGTGTTGAAGGAATGAGTGCCATGCATACGTCAACGCCGCTCCTCCGGCCAGAGCCAGCCGATGTCTTCCGTTCCAACCTGCGCGATGAGATAGAACCGTGATGACGGAGATCAGGATCAGGTCGAGGATCAAGTAAATGCCCACGGTGAGCCATCCCCACGCGTTTGGAGTCACGAGAAAAACAGATCCGGCCACCAGCGCTCCCGCCGCTACCATCCAAGGGCTTGGGACCGATCCAGAACCCTGGGCAGCGGATCGCTTAGGTAGAAGGAAGGCTGCAACGATCGCCGCGACGCATACGATGGCAGACATTCCGAACTGCGCAGTCGTTGCCACATAGTGATCCTGCTTAATCTCAATGGCAGTAGAACTGGCAGCCCCCAATACAAACAAAACCGCGGTCACACCGATGCCGAGTCCTCCCAGCCACGGCGTCGCCCTATCCGGGACCAGCGCTTCGACCAGGGCGATCGACGTGGAGATGCTCCAGACAGTGTGCAGGGTCAGGACGAACACGGTCCACCAGGCGCCGATCCCTAAAGCAGGAATGTAGGCCGGTTGAAGCAAATGCAGATTCAGGTGCAGATAGTTTGGATTGAAGAGAGTCTGCGTGGTAAAAGCTTCTTCGAAAACGGCGTAGGCGAATGCGAGCACAAAAATGCTGGGCCAGCCCCGGCCCGTGCGGCGAACGACCTCACGGATCAGCAACGCGCCGCCGCCATACATCGGCGCCAGAATCACCAGCGCTCCCAGCATCTTGATCGGCAGATCGCCGAGCAGGTATTCCGCTACCAGCGGAGCCACGAAGAAGAGTCCGATTGCCGGGGCCACACGCCCTGTCCCAGAACTTGACATAGTCAAGTCTACATATATACCTGCCGAATTCGCCGCGCAACGGGCTTTCCGAGGGCTTTCGGGGTGCTACTGCGGCGGGTCTGCGCCTTCAACATCGTTGCCATAGGTCGCCGTGTTGGCTGGAGTGGGTTTGCTAACCGTTGGCTTTTTCGTGGGCCGCATTCTGCCCGCGCTGTAGTGACCTTGTTTTTCGACGTCGTAGTTCTTGGGCAGCGCGGGGATCATCGTGGCGCCGCCAGGGATTTGGCTGATGCGGTTGAGAATGATTTCCGCCCGGCCGTCATAGGACTTCACCGCACCATGAATCTCTATGTTGCGGCCTTCTAGTCGACGCACATCACCAACATCTTTCAGGCTGTGCGGAAATACTACAACCGTGAATGGGCAGGCCATTTGGTCTTCGCAAAAGTCGAGGAAGTGAACGCCTTGGCCGCCAACCGATACGCGATGGACTTTGCCGGTCACGCATTTGATTTCGCCGATGTGATGGCTGGCTTGCTCGATAGGGAGGCAGTCCGTGACCGCGACGGCGGGGAGTGCCGAAAAAACGATCAGGGATACAGCGGCAAGGTTCGCAAACATCCCCTGATGTTATGAGTGGGAAAGGCAGAAATGCAGTGATCTACGGGAAAATAATCGCGGCCGCGTCCCGGAATGAAACCCAACTGGGCAACAAAAAGGGCCGGAAGATTCCCGGCCCTAAAAACAGGGCTGATGAAACTCTCCCGGCTACTTAAACGACTTCACCGCAGTCGCTTCGTCGTCCTTCACGTCGAACACGGTGTAGAGCTTGGTGATCTGAAGCAGATCGTTGACTTTCTTGGTTAGGTTGAGCAATTTCAACTCGCCGCCCTGGTTCTTGGTGGTAGTGAAGGCGCTGACCAACTCGCCGATGCCGGAGCTATCGATGTAGTTGACGTCGGCGAGATTCAGGATAATTTTCTTGTTGCCCTTGGAGAGCAGGTCGCGCACGGTATCGCGCAATACCACGCTGCCTTCGCCCAGGGTGATACGTCCACTGCAGTCTACGATGGTGACACCGTCCACTTGCCGACTGCTGATCTTCATGCTCACTGAGAAGCCTCCTTGCCGCCCTCGGTTGGTCCGTGGACGTGCTTGATCAATTTGATTTCAGTGC
>Ga0209006_10000801_pt1 | contig 29034 bp, 28 predicted proteins | sample JacPin_JW_Ref_O2_FD_188567 | JGI IMG/M metagenome (GOLD analysis project Ga0209006, IMG submission 188567) | Forest soil microbial communities from Algoma, Ontario, Canada - Jack Pine, Ontario site 1_JW_Ref_O2 (SPAdes) (version 2) | ecosystem: Environmental > Terrestrial > Soil > Boreal...
TGTGTAGGAGTTCATGCCTTGCATGGTCCCCTACCACCGCCCGAAAAGCGGACATATCACTTGCTATCTCAACCGGACATATCATGTGCTACTGACAGCTTGGGCTTGAATAACTTGACGGGTTATCACACAGGGGCCTATCGTGTCACTCGGGCGGGACGCGAGCGGGAGCGTGCTGAAAATCATCGGGGGAAGAAATGTTGTCTTGCATATATGACAGAAAAAAAAACCGCAATCGTTTCGGGAGCGTCAGGGGGAATCGGCGGCGGTTTGGTCGAAGGCTTCCTGAAGCAGGGTTATAACGTCGTCGCAACATCTCTCAATACCAGCCAAACGTTGCGCGCTACACCTAGCGTGGTTTTCGTCGCAGGCGATCTCGGCAAGCCGGAGACCGCCGCAAAAACAGTGGGCGCGGCGATTGAGCGCTTCGGACGCATAGACGTGCTGGTGAATAACGCGGGAATTTTCCGCACCAAGGCGTTCACGGACTTTACCACCGAGGACTTCAACGCGTTGGTCTCGACCAACCTGCTTGGATTCCTCTACATCACTCAGCTCGCCGTGAAGCAAATGCTGAAACAGAAATCGGGGAACGTGGTGACCATTTCCGCGTCACTTGTGGATCAGCCGTTCACCGGCGTGAAAGCATCCGTATCGATGATTACCAAAGGTGGCCTGAACGCAGTGACGCGGAGTCTCGCGATCGAGTACGCAAAAGAAGGCATCCGTTTCAATGCAGTAGCTCCTGGCGTCGTGGATTCACCAATGCACCGCGATGAACCGAAAGACGCGCTCAGAGCGTTTCAGCCGATGGGCAAAATCGTCGAGATAAAAGACGTCGTCGAGGCCGTTGTCTACCTCGCCGAGGCTGGTCAGGTAACTGGCGAGGTACTTCACGTGGATGGCGGGTCTCACGCTGGACGCTGGTAATTCAGATGCCGCGTCGTGTGGCGTGTCGTTCGCAGCGGGAGGGATGGTGCGCCCGGCAACGGAGTGAGCCCCTCGACCTTGCCGCTTGAAAGCTCTCTTGATAAACCCTTCGAATCCGCCACAGGCGGATTCTCAGTGTGAATCACACGTTCATGCGATTCAGACGGGAGTTAGTTTGCAGATCCGTAAAACTGGGCTTCGTCGTCGGCTTGGCGTTTGGTTTTTACAATCCACAGACCGGAGGCATTGGTGGCGTAGATGAGGCCGTGGGCCTTGTCTTTTACAAAGGCGGTGACGCCGGGAAGAGCGCGGATTTCCTTCGGGGCGGCCGACGCGGCGGATTCTGCGTCAGAGGTGCCGAAGAGCGCGAGAGTGTCGGCGACGACTTTCAGTTCACTGGCGGGCGCGCCGGCAGCTCCTGCGACGGTGTCGAGGGTGCGCGGCTGGCTAGGCTCGCTGACATCTACGGCGACCGCATGCGCGGCCGAATCGAGGCCTAGCACGAGATATTCTTTGCCGCTCTTCTTGAGCAACAACATGCGAGTTACGGGGCCGCCTGCGATTTCGACATGGGCGACGACGTTGGCTGGGCCGTCGGCGTTCTTGTTGGAATTTGGCGCGGCTTGAGTGGATGGCGTTGCGGTGATGCTCATGGCGACGATTGCCAGGGTGATTGCCAGCGCTGTGGTGGAGTGCCGAAGTCGCTGCGAGCACTTGATGTTTAGTTTTTTTTGCATCGTGGTTGCTCCTTTGAACTTGGCAGGCTGCGTTTGATGTTTCGTTGGCTCGCTTCGTTCCTATGTGCAGACCGAGGAGGCGTCGGTTTTATTCCTGGGGCTTGTGGTGGCGGAAGAGTTGGAGATGTTTCGTCGGGATTTGGGGAGCGCCGAGAAATTCAAAGCCGCAGGAGGGCGCGCCAAGCACATACGAAAAGCGCAGAGAGATCCTTCACCTGCTATCGCGGGTTCCCTTCGCAAAATCACTCAGGGCAGGCAGGATGACGTACGAAAGCAGGAGCACAAGCAAGATTGCCCATGCTACGCGCGATTCATGAGGCTTTTTCTTCTGCTGCGGCTACGAATTCGGAGTAGGGGCCTTTGACGTCTTCGATTCTTCCGGAGTGGAAATGCCAGATTCGGGTGGCGACTTCGTCGATTACGTCGTGGTCGTGGGTGACGAGGAGGACTGTGCCGTCGTATTTCTGCAGCGCGATGTTAAGCGCGTTGATGGACTCGAGATCGAGGTGGTTGGTGGGCTCGTCCAGCACCAGGAAGTTCGGCTTCTGCAGCATGAGGCGGCAGAAAATCAGGCGCGCGGATTCGCCGCCGGAGAGCGCGGCGGTTTGCTTGAGGGCTTCTTCGCCGCTGAAAAGCATTTGACCGAGGACGGCGCGCAATTCTTCCTGCGTGGCTTGCGGTTTGAACTGGTGCAGCCACTCGATGGCGTTCATTCCGTGAGTGATGGATTCGCTGTGGTCTTGCGCGAAATAGCCGACGGCTACGTTGTGGCCCCAGATGACTTGGCCGCCGTCCACGGGGAATTGGCGCTCGGAGTCGTCAATGAAGCCGGTGGCGTTGCGCAGCAGGGAACGGAGGAGTGTGGTCTTGCCGGTACCGTTGCGGCCCATGAGCGCGATTTTTTCACCGCGCGCGACGCTGCCGGAAAAAGGCGACCAGACTTTTACGCCGTCGTAGGATTTGGCGACGCTCTTGATTTCGAGGGGATGACGGCCGGAATGCTGGTCCATCTGAAAACGAATGTAGGGGCGGGCGATATTGGAGCGGGCTAGCTCGGTGGTTTGCAGGCGCTCGACTTCTTTTTTGCGCGAAGTGGCTTGCGCGGAACGTGTGCCGGCGGAAAAGCGTGCGATGAACTCGTTCAGCTGCGCGATCTTCTTTTCGCGCTGCGCGTTTTCGGATTCGATACGCGAGCGGATGGAAGTTTTGGCCATGACCATGTCGTCGTAGCCGCCGTTGTACATGATCACGGTTTCGTAATCGATGTCCGCGGTGTGTGTGCAGACGCTGTTCAGGAAATGGCGATCGTGCGAGATGACGATCAGGACGCCTTCGTATTCGAGCAGGTAGTCCTGCAGCCAGTGGACGGAATCGAGATCCAAGTGGTTGGTGGGTTCGTCGAGCAGCAGGGCAGGCGGACTGCCGAAGAGAGCTTGCGCTAGGAGGACGCGGACTTTTTGCCCGCCCTGTAGCTCGCGCATCTTGCGATCGTGCAGTGGTTCTTCGAGGCCGAGGCCGTCGAGGAGGATGGCGGCGTCGGCTTCGGCGGTGTAGCCGCCTTCTTCGCCGACGATGCCTTCGAGCTCGCCGAGGCGCATACCGTCGGCGTCGGTGAGTTCATCGTGCGGCTTGGCGTAGAGAATTTCGCGCTCCTGGAGAGCTTTCCAGAGCGGGCGATTGCCCATGATTACGGTGTCGATGACGCGGTGCTCGTCGAAGGCGAACTGGTCTTGACTGAGGATGCCGAGCTTTTTTGGGCGCGTGACGTCGCCCTTGGTCGGCTCGATTTCGCCGGTCAAGATCTTCATCAGCGTGGATTTACCGGCGCCGTTGGGGCCGGTGATGCCGTAGCGGCGTCCTGCGAAGAAAGTGGTGCTGACCTCTTCGAACAAGACTCTGGCGCCGAAGCGCATCGTGATGTTGTTAACGGAGAGCAAGGAGTTTTAATTGTAGCATGGATGTGATTTGCGTGCTGGCGGCTGCGTCGCGCAACAGGAACACAGTCGGGAATCTGTTAAGGAATAGTGTTCGTTCGCCAGCCGTCAATTTGGAACGAAAGCGGCGCGCACGATAGGTGGCGAGGTTCCAGTGGCGTTGGGCTAGCTGACGGCTCTGCCGGTGCTGGAGGGGAATGTCGGATTAGGGCCGCCTTCAAGGTTTTAGCCCGAACGGCGATAACGAGTGTATTAGTACGAAATCGGCGGTAGAGGACAGGGTGATTGACAATGGCATCTTCCAATCCCACCAATGGCGCATTAGCTGCAGTTACAGCGGTAACGCAGGTACAGCCGGTAGCAGCGGGAGTGGCAGCCGCGCTAAACAAATCGCGGCCGAATGCTAAGGGCGCCGCACCACAGGACACAGTCGCGATATCGTCGAACGCGACGAAGACTGTGGACGAGCAGGTACTGCTGTTGAGCGCCGAGGGCGAATCCGCCCAAGCGATCGCGGCGTTGCTTGGCATTTCCGTCCAAGCCGTCAATAGTTATCTGAGTTGATCGGCAAAGTTGGTCATGACGGCGAGGAACCGGCGCGTCCCTCGTTCTCGGCGTAAGCGGGGCGTAGTCTGTGCGGAGATTGCGAGCTCACGCGTAAGACTCAGTTTGCACAAGCCAACGGTGTGCGTCCTCCCTGTATCAATAACGACAGATGTCGCTAGTGACGCGAATCAAGCGAGGTGGTTGGGGTGTTTGCGCTGGAGGTGGGGCGTTCCGAAATGCGACAGATTGAATGATGCGCGTCAGAGGCTTGTGAGTTCCGGGGTTTCTGAGATTGTTCTAATGCTTACCGAGGAGAGGCCGATGAAGCCTATGTAGGAGCGGTCCAGCCTTGGGGGGTAAAGGACAATGAGTATTGCAATATCTGGTACAGCAGGATCCGGCGCAGCTGTAGCGGCGCAGGCGGCTCCAGTGCAGCCGAAGGCGGCCGCGGCATCACCAGCCAACGCGGGCGAAGATACCGTCAAGATTTCAGCCGCAGCGCAGGAAGTGCCGCAGCCGATGTCCGTGCAGGTGCGGGCGCTGCATAATCAAGGTCAGTCCATCCCGCAAATCGCGACGAAACTAGCGATCAGTCCGAGCTCGGTGCAAAGCTATTTGGGAACACTCGCAGCGACCGCAAAGGGATAGTACGCACGGCGTGATCGCGCAGCGTAAGCTTCGTGAACTTACGCTGGACGGGAACTGCGCGCGCCGGCGTCAGTGGATTTGATCGTCCTTCGGAGCCAGCGGATTTTCTTCTTCGTCGAGCTCGTGCTCGGCTTCGAGCCAGTCTTCCAGCGTGTATCCGCCGTAGATTCCACCGTGGCGTTCGTGGATGCGGTACGCGCGGCGCTGAACTTCATTTAATGTGTGAGTGTGTTCGTGTTTGGAGCTACTTTCGGGATCGCGCAGGGCAAAAGTGGTCTGGAAGAGTTCGAAATTTACAACCTCAGTAATTTCCTTCATATCGGGCCTTCTTTCTGTACTGCGTAGCCTTTTTTCCGGCTACATTCAATTAGACGAGGCATCGGGCTGCACGGTTGCCAGGAAAACGCGCGATCGTCAGCAGAATAATTTTCATAATAAAAAATAAAAAGACGACGAAAATAAAGATAATGGTGGCCCGCGATTTGGCAGCACGGCGGCGAGTCAGGAGGCCTGGTTACGAATATGCTTAAGCGAAATTGGTTGTGCGCGCTGCGATTTGTTTTTCTTGCTTGGGTGTTCGGCGCGGCGGGATTGGCACCGGCGATCACGCAGGGCCAGTTGCCGGCAAGTCAGCAGTCGTCCGCGCCGGCGGTTGCAGCGCCGATTACGGTTGAGCATGGGCCGAATACGGCGGAGCAGCAGGCGAAGCCGTATGTGATTCTGGTTTCGCTGGACGGATTTCGTTACGACTATCCGCGAATTTACCACTCACCAAGTCTGGATGCATTGGGGGCGAGGGGAGCGAGCGCGCCTGATGGGATGATTCCCGCTTATCCTTCGATCACATTTCCGAACCACTACACGATCGTGACCGGGCTTTATCCCGAACACCACGGGATCGTGGCGAACGCATTTTACGATCCGGTGCGCAAGCAGGTGTACAGCTACAAGGATCCGCAGACTGAGGCCGACGGGACGTGGTACGGCGGAACTCCGCTGTGGGTGCTGGCTGAACAGCAGGGGATGCGCTCGGCTTGTTTTTTCTGGCCGGGATCGGAAGCGGACATTCAGGGCGTCCGGCCCACGTATTACATGAAATACGACAACAAGTTTCCGAATGCGCAGCGCGTGGAGCAAGTTCTGACCTGGTTGCAATTGCCTCCCGCCGAGCGGCCGCACTTCATTACTCTATATTTCAGCGATGTGGACAGCGCGGGACACGCGCACGGTCCGGACAGTCCGGAGGTGGGGGCGGCGGTGCGCGAAGTGGATGACGAAATCGGCAGACTTGTGGCGGGGCTCGGGAAAATGAATTTGCCGGTGGATGTGATTGTGGTGGCGGATCACGGTATGGCCAAGGTGGAGGGAGATTGGATCAACCTTGGCGAGTATTTCGATACGCGGTTGCTGGAGAAATCCGTGGAGAGTTTTATGTATCCGCGGTCGGAGGCGGCCGCTGAGAAAGTGTTCTCTGCGTTGGATGGTAAGAGCGACAAGTTCAAGGTTTATCGCAATGGCTCCGTGCCGGCGGGGTTGCGCTTTGATGGGAATTTGCGCGAGGGTGATCCGGTGGTGGTTCCTGCCGGGCCGTATTTGATACGCGTGAATGCGCCGCCAGCTCGTGCGGGGGATGCGATGCATGCTTCGGGCCCGCCTGTGGGGATGCACGGTTACGACCCGGCGCATATGGCGGAGATGAAGGCGATTTTTTTCGCGGCGGGGCCGGATATTCGTTCCGGGGAAAAATTGGCGCCGTTTGAGAATGTGAATTTGTATCCGATGATCGCGCACATTTTGGGTTTGGATATTTCCCATTTGACGACCGGGGCGGTGGATGGGGATTTGAAAGTGTTGCGGGGAATTGTGCGGGAGGAGAAGTAGAGGCGCGTCGACTTGATGACATAATTTGATTGTTGACGGGAGCCGAGCTGGCCGCGACGTACTGCGGAGTCGTAACGTCAACGGCTGTGTCGCACCTACGGCGCTCCGGATTTTTTGCGAGTTTTCCCACCGCTTCCGCGGTGGGCTAAGTTATGCCGCGCCTACGGCGCTGCGATCGAGCGTGGCGCGGTGAAGGCTGAGCGGAACAGTGGCTGCGAGGCAACAGCGACCGGTACAAAGTCAAGAACAAGAGTTCCATGGAGACGAGGAGATTTGTGGGCACTGAGATTCATCTGAGTGAGGTTGCGGCGCGGGTGTTGGGGGCGTTGGTGGAGAAGGAGATTACTACGCCGGAATATTATCCGCTTTCATTGAATGCGCTGGTGAATGCGTGCAACCAGAAGACGAATCGCGAGCCGGCGATGAATCTGGACGAGGATGCGGTGACGATCGCGTTGCGCAGTCTTGGCGATTTGGAATTGGCCGGCGCGGCGGATACGAATGATAGCCGTGTGCGGAAGTACGAGCATCGTTTGCAGGAGGCTTTTAATTTCACGCGGCCGGAGACGGCGGTTTTGTGCGTGTTGTTGTTGCGGGGGGTGCAGACTCCGGGGGAGATACGGGGGCGCGGGGAGCGGTTGCATCATTTTGAGGAGTTGAGCGACGTGCAGGCGGCGCTGCAGAAATTGATGCAGAGGGAGCCGGCTTTGGTGAAGGTATTGGCGCGGCGGCCGGGGACTAAGGAGTCGCGGTATATGCATTTGCTGTGCGGGGACGTGGAGGTTGCGACGGCGGACGGCGCGCGCGAGTCTGTTGGCGAGATTTCTGGTGGTCACGTGACGGACGATGGCAGGATTGCGCGGTTGGAGGGTGAGGTAGCGGCGTTGCGGAGTGAGGTTGCGGAGTTAAGATTGCAGTTGGGGCAGTTTCGGAAACAGTTTGAGTAAAGCGTGGTTTCCGTTGTGCGAGCGTTGTGGCGCGGATCGACCAAAGATTTGACACAGAGGTCCCCGAGAAAGGCAGAGTCAACAGTTGAAAGTTGGCAAGTGAGCCTCAAAAGCGAAGGCGAGCGCCGAGAAGGAACTCCTACCGCCGAGGCGCAGAGAACTGCAACGGCGAGTCTGCGACGCAGCTGACGTCGTGGCAAGCTGGGGCGCGGCCCTTCGGTTCGGCGCCGCCGAGCCTCAAGATGAATCGCCCTGCAGGGCGATTCACAAGCAGAGGCCCTACCGAGTAGGATCGGGCGCGGCAAGCGCGGGCGATGGCAACACGGAATGTGATTCGTTTACTGACGAACGGACCAGGCTAGGCCGTCGGGGCCTTGGCCTGTGGGGATTTTGCCGGTGACTTCGAGCGTGTGCAGATCGATCACGGCTACGGCGTTGTCGCCGGCAAGGGCTACGTAGGCGCGGGAGCCGTCTGGGACGATTAGGATGCCGCCGGGGTTGCGGCCGACGTTCAGCATTTTTGTGATTTTTCTGGTGGCGGTGTCCACGATTACCAATTCGTTGGTTTCGAGGTCGGAGATCAGGGCTAGCTTGCCGTCGGGCGTGAATTTCAGGCGATTGGAACGCCTGGTGCGGACGTCGAAGGTCTGAATCACTTTGCTGGTGGCGGTTTCGATGATGGAGACGGTGCCGTCGCCGGAATTGGCGGCCCAGACTTCTTTGTCGTCGGGGGAGATGTCTATGCCTTCGGGGCCTTTGCCCACTGCGATGTTGGTTTCTTTCCAGCCGGAGGGGTCGGAACTTTTTTCTACGGCGGTGATGGTGTTCGAGTCCACGTTGGAGGTGAAGAATTCATTCAAGTATTTGGTGCGGACTAGCATGTGCGTGCGATTTTGGCCGACGCCCAGGAGCCAGTCGAGCTTGTTGGTCGCGGGATCGTAGCGGGCGATGAGTTTGCTGAGCTCGACGGTGAAGTAGGCTTGGCCGTCGGCGAAGAGGATGCCGTGGGGGCGTCCGAGAGTGCCGAGATCTACGCGATGGATTTCTTTTTGCGCCGTAAGATAAATCACAGAAAGAGAGTGGCCGGGATCCTTGGCGCCGTAATTCGTGACGACGGCTAGTTTGCCGTCGGGGGAGGCGGCGATTTCGTGCGGGCCTTCGCCGGCGGGGATGCGGGCGATTATTTTTTGTGTGGCGGGATCTACGATGGCCAGGGAGTTTTCGGATTTGTTGAGGACGAGGAGGGCGGGGGAGGGAGTTCCGGCCTGCGTTTGCGCTAGGCTTGATGCGGCACAAAGAAACGTCGCGATTATGACGGCGGCGATTGCAGCTGCAGGGAATTTCGTTTTCATGCGCGCGCTCCGATTAGGAATCACGACGGCATGATAGCACCGCATATTCGGCTGTGCGAAATGTGCTCTTAATCGGTGCCTTTCGTTTCGATGTAAACGAGTTGGAAGGTTGCGCCGGTGCCGTTGGGCTCGATGCCTACGGCGTGTTGTCTATCTTTGGTGCCGGCCTTCATGGAGATTTCGTTGGGTTTTGGTTTTTCGTCTTCGCAGGCTAACTTTTTCGAGGATTTGTCTTCCGTCGAGCTGGTGGCGGAAGAGGCGGAGCTACAGTCGAGGACTGTGCCGTACTTGGCTAGCGCTTTGCGGTAGAAGGCCGCGACTTTTTCTGGCGCATCCGTTGTTTCCATTTTGAGGACGGAAAGTTTGAAGCCTGTCGCGCCGCCCCAGAGGCCCATGTTCAGGGCCGAGCTGTCGTTGGAGTCGTCTTTATGGCGGCGGGCGCCGGGATAGATGGGGAGGCCGACGTCTTTTGCGCTGGCGTTTTTGCCGAGGTTGAAGCCAATGCTGTCATTGTCGCTGGAGGATTGCTGAGAGTTGGATTGTTTGGGGTCTTGCGCTGCGAGCGGCAGGGCCACAGCGAGCAGCAGGAGAAACAGCGCGGCGCGCAGAGCGTGGTTGCGGTGTCGAGTAGTGGATGCGGGTGAACCGCTGATTTTTGCGTTGAGAATTATGGCGCTGGCGATTGTCATTTTTGTGCTCCGTGTGCGAACGATTATACATACGCCGGGCAGTGCGTGAATGTTCCGTTGGCGGCGCGAACGGATGACTGCTACGGAATCGAGAATTTGCGGGGGCAACAGCGGAGGAGGGGAAGGAATCACATTCGGCAGCAGAGTGGGGCGACTGACCAAACTCGGTGCGAAGCACGGTCTCGGCGGCGTGATCGTCGTGTGTTTCGCGCTGCTGCCTGCTTATGCGCTGGCTCAATCCACGACGCCCGCGGGCGCGGCGCAGACGCAAAGCAAAATTCAGGTGCATACCGAGGAGGTGATTGCGCCGCTGACGGTCCTCGACAAGCAGGGCGCGCCGGTGTTGGATCTGACGCAAAAAGATTTTCATGTGTTCGACAACGGCGTCGAGCAAACCATCGGTCACTGGGACTTGGGCGGCGACCCGCTGGCGGTGGCGCTGGTGATCGAGACGAGTTCGCATACAGAAATGATGGCGCCGGTGATTCGCGGCATGGGGAGCATATTCACGGAAACGGTGATGGCGCTGAACGGCGAAGCTGCGGTGATCACTTACGACAGCACGGTGGAGGTGCGGCAGACGTTCACACACGATCATGACGACGTGCAGCAGGCGATCGCGCAGGTGAAATTCGAGGCGCCCGAGATGCGGTTGTACGATGCGATGGCGGAGGCGGTGGAGCAGCTGAAAACGCGGCCGGTTAATTATCGGCGAGTTATGCTGATTGTGGGGGAGTCTCAGGATATCGCGAGTGATGCGAAGCTGGGGCTGGTGCTGCGCGATGGGCAACTCGCGAATATCGCGATTTACGCGGTGGGGCCGAGCAGCAGTACAGCGGATCTGCGTTTTGGAGAGAAGCCCCCGAACAGGGGAATCAAATATCCGCCTGGAGTGATGAGCGGCCCGACGCGTCCAGGAGCGATGCAGATACCGGGGAACGGAGGATCGCCGGGCGGGACACTTGATCTGATGCCGGTGGCGATCTGGCTGATTACGCGCGGGACCAATGAAATAAAAAATCATCAGCTGGCGGTGGCCGCGGCGGCGACAGGAGGAGTGCATTATCGGGCGTTACGCGATCGCACGGTGCGCACGGCGCTGGATCAGATCGGCAGCGAATTGCACGCGCAATATATTGTGAGCTATGCGCCGTCTGGCGAACGTACAACAGGGTTCCACGAGATCAAAGTTACGGTTGCGCGGCCGAATGTGACGGTGCGAACGCGGCTTGGTTATTTTGTGGCGGCGCCACGCGATGCGGCCGCGATTGACACGGGTGCAAAACCAGGGCCGTGAGGTGGGAGATTCTGCGTCGGAGTGCGGCCACGAACGATCGCACGGCGAGCTGCGCCAGAACGGAGCAGAGATGGGTGCTGCGGAGTAAGTAGCGCTGTTTCAGAATGGTACCGTCGTAATATTGCGGCGGGCGGTTGGGTGGCGCATTCTGGTGATGGAGGAAATACCGCCATGAAAGCCGCAGCTTCCTTGTTGATAGCAGGTTTGTTCTGGGCAGGGGCCGCACAGGGCCAGCAATCGGTGAACTTGCAGATGCAGTGCCGCAATTTGAGTGGATCCGGCAATTTTATGGCGGCGAACGAGACTTACGTGAACGGAATGGCATGCCGTCCTATTTCGTCCTCGAGCGGTAGCTCTGCTGTGAATGCGGTGGAACCGACGACGGTGGCGCAGACGCAGCCTTACGCTGGGGTGCCGACTTACGCATATGCATCGGCGCCGGTGTTGGCTGATGTGCCGGTGAAGGCTGCGGTTGCGCTGGGTCCTTCAGTGTATATCGAGCCGATGCAGGGGTTGGAAGGATACCTTTCGGTCGCGTTTGAGAGAAAGCACGTGCCGTTGGCGCCTGTGGTGAGCGACGCACATGCGACTTATGTGCTGCACCTTTATTGGGACAACGAAGCCACGGCCGGCACGAACGCGAAGCATGTGGATGGGACGCCGACTTTGCAGTTGATCGATCGGGGTTCTGGTGTCGTGGTTCTTGCGTATCCCCTCAATCGCGCGAACACCTGGCATGGCGAGCGGTCTACCGCCGAGACCTTCGCCAGCCAGGTGCGGGAGCAGATCGCGAAGAGGTAAGTGCGGAAGGAGTTTTAGAACTGGAGATCGGGCGGGTCTTGCGCGATTGCGCGGGACCCGCCTTTTTTTTGCGCGGCGCATGAAGGGCGACTGCGGCGCCGCGGAACTGCTGACGCCGTACCAGGGCTGCGCAGCGAAGTGGCGGCGGCCGAGGCAAGCCTCGCCTAGATCGTGTTGTCGCAGATCATTGAGCTTCGGCGAAAGCGGCGGCAAGCCGCCGCACTCCATATAAATGGCGCCACATCGACCAACCGCAGTAGCGCCCACCGTTTGAAACATTTAGTTTTCAGGGCAGGCGAAGATGGGGCCAGCGTAGCCCTGTAGGGCGCTGGCGGCGTTGTGATCTTGGCATTCGGCGTAGGGGCAGGTGTTGTCGGCGAAGGCTTGATCGTATTTGCCGAATTTGATTTCGGGGACGAGTTTCGCGCCCAGGGTTTGGGCGCCGCGGTCTTGTTCGGGGGTGAGATGGGCCAGGGAGAAATCGTCGCCAAAGAAGCGGGATTCGACAACGGCGGCTAGATCCCAGAAGGCGGAGAGGTGAGAGTCGGCGAGCGAGAGCGCGTCGAAACGCAGCGAATCTTTGTCGGGGAGTTCGAAGATTCTTTGTTTGGTGCCGCAGCGGGCGACGATGGTTTGGGAGGCGAAGTCGTCTTCGGAGGTGTCGGAGGATTTGCGTTTGGCGGCGTGGATCATGGTTTCGACGTCTTCCTCGGTGAAGGCGCAGAGGTCGAAGTGCGCGGCAACTTTTTTTACGGTGGTGTTGGGGAGTGTGCGTTCGATGGCGCGGACGGTGACGTGGTGAGGGCATGCAGCGCTGAGCGGGGCGATGCGGATTTCGCGGACTCTTACGCTTTCTTGTTCGGGACGGACTTCCAGGATGTGATCTACCCATTTTGGATCGGTGTGGAAGATGGCTTGGGTTACTACGTAGAAATTTTCGAGTGGGGGTTTTGGTTTGGGTTTATCGGTGGCGTCAAGCAGCGCGGCGGCGATGAATAGAGACGCGATGAGCAGGGAGTTCGAGTGGCGTTGCGAGGGCTGGGGAAGATTCGCCATGGCGTGAGTATAAGGCAGGAGCGGGATTGTGGCACATGCGACAACAACGGCGAAAGATCTGACACGGGGGAAGGGCGGAGAAAAATCTGAGATAACGGGAGAGATCCCTGCCTGCGGCGGGCAGGATGACGATGTTCATCGCATCGTCAGCGGCGGGCGGGGAGTTTGTTGAAGAGTTTGCCGAAGAGGCTTTTTGTGACGCTGGTCTTGCGGTCGCGGCTGCCGTTGTGGGCGGTGAAGTCGCGGCCGGGGACGCGCGTGGGGTCGGCGGTGTGCGGCGCGGCGGTTTTTTCGACGTGCTCGGGCAGCGGCGCGAGGAGCCGGACGATGTGGCCGAGGCGTTCCTGTTTGTAGGGCTTGGCCATGCAGACGACGGCGCCGAGAGTGTGGGCGCGGGAATAGTCACTGGGATAGGCGGAGACGGTGGTGAGGACTACGGGAACGTGGCGGAGGCGCGGAGTGGCTTTGACATAGCCGCAGAGGTCATAACCGGGGTTGCCTTGGCCTTCGATTTCGGCGACGAGCAGGGAAGGAGTGAAGAGATCGAGAACTTCGCGAGCATCGGCGGCACCGCTGACGGCGATGACGTCGTAACCTTCGTTCTCGAGGAACATTTTGAGGGTCTCGCGGAGTTGGGGGTCAGAGTCCACGGCGAGGACCATGGGTTTTTTGGTGCTTACGATTTCCGGCGCGGCGGCGGGGGCTTCGGTTTGCTGCGGAGCGTGCGCCGTGGCGAAATCTTCCGAGGCCACCGCGATAAAGGTAATGGCTACGCCGCGGAGACCATCGCCGAGTTCGGTGATGCGGACGACGCGGCCTTCCTGCTCGGTATGGACAGCTTTGGGCGATTTGCTGAAGGGAAACACGACGGCGACTTGCATGCCGCGGGAATAACAAGCTAGTTGGGTGTGGAACAGGATGCCGGAGCGCGAAACGTCGAAGGTGGTGGCGATTTCCTGGGAGCCGCTGGATTCGGCCTCGACGGTGCGAACGCGAATGGGCGCGGAGATCAGGGCGCGGCGTTTTACACGGCGGTCCTGCGGGCGCTCGTGAGCGGAAGATGCCGAGGCCGGCGGAGCGTGATGGCGCTGTTCGGCGACAAACTCCTCGGCTACCGCATTCATTTCCGCGACAACTTGTTTGTTTGCGACATCGGAAGCGCACGGTTCTTCGCCGTTAGCGAAGGCCGAAGAATCGTCGGACGCGGCGGTAGCGGATTCGCGGGCTGAGGCAGCGATGGATTCCAGGTCCATCACCTCGGTGAGAAATGGCGCCGGCGAGCGGACGGCGGCGACAGTTTTCTCGACGATGAAGAGTTCGGCGCGACGTGAGTCCGGGGATGACGAGCTGATTATCGCGGATTCGTCCGAGAAGAGCGCGGCGACGACGGCGGCGGTGCCGAAATCTTGACCGGGTGCGGCGGGGTCTATGGTTTGAAGCAGGATGGCCAGCACGTCGTCGGAGTCTGCGTTTTCGCCAGCGGAATTCGAAGCGAAGCTGAGCAGCGCATGAGTGTCGGGGGCTGCGTCGGATAGGCCGGCAAAAGGTGCGGCGGGAATCATTGCCTCGTGGACTTCGTCCACGAACGCGCCGGTGGAGGAGTTGTACAGGGCGGCAAGGCAGGCGCTGAGATCGGGTTCGACGAACGTGGGGTAATCGAGATCGGCGAGCGGCTGAACGGCCAGATTTGCCGCCTGATTCGACCTGGAACGAAATATTCTGGACATCTTACTCATGCGATGCGAGCCCCATGTCGGGGAGCGTCTCCGACAGATTGAGAATACGTCCAGGAGCACAACGCCGCACTAGGGTAAAGGTCACATTCGAATAGTACTTCAGGGGGAGGAGGTTTTAGTACCATGTCAAGGCGTTTGTATCTAATTGATAATGAATGTCTTGTTTGGATACAAGGAAGGGTATTTTGGAGCGCTTTAAGGGGCGACGAGTGGTCGTGGCCTGGGGGAATTTAGCCGGGTAGTTTAGCGGCTCACGCGGCCGTCTGTGGCCAGGTCGCGTTCCTTCTTTTCTGCGGGCTTGAGGTCCAATGGTAGGCGGAGCTCGACGGCCAGGCCACCGTCGGGGCAGTTCTCGGCGGTTACGGTGCCGCCGTGCAGGCGGACGGCGCGGTCGGTGATGGAAAGTCCGAGACCGGAACCACCGGAGGAGCGATCGCGCGAATCGCCGACACGATAGAAGGGCAGGAAGATGTCGCCAAGGGAATTTTCCGGCACGCCTTCACCGTGATCGCGCACACGAACGACGGCGAAGCCAGAGTTGTTGCCAGTGCCATTTTCGACCGTGACGTCCACGGAAGTCTCTTCTGGAGTGTAACCGACGGCGTTGCGAATAACGTTTTCGATGGCGCTCGCGAGTAGCTGGCGATTCCCGGAAGTACTGCAGGAGTCCACGCGGAGCAGGCGAACGTGACGCTGCAGGCTCTGAGCTTCAAAATCTGCGTCGGCAACGACGTCCCGGACCAAGGCGCCCAAATCGAATGATTCGTGGCCGATGTTTTCGCTGCCACTTTCGAGGCGCGCGAGGCGGAGCAGGCTTCCGATGAGGCCGTCCAAGCGGCCGGCTTCGAGCTCGATGCGGTCGAGGCCGCTGACGGATTCGGGATTGGCGCGGAGGCGGGTGAGGCCAAGCGCGACGGTCAAACGGGCGAGCGGCGAGCGCAATTCGTGGGAGATGTCTGCGATGAGGCGGCGTTGGGAGGAGATGAGCGCTTCGATCTGCTCGGCCATGTGATCGAATTCGCGGCTAAGGTCGGCGAGCTCGTCGCCACGATTGGCAGCGCTGCCGCCGACGCGAGCGCCCAGATGCCCTGCGGCGAGGCGATGAGTGGCCGCGCGAATATGACGAATGGGGGCGGTGATGTGGCGGGCGAGCCAGAAGCAGACGAGTCCTGCGATGAGAAAGACCACTGCGGCGCGGACGAACTGAGTTTCCAGCGGAGCGCGCAGAGCGTCGGCGGCGGACTCGACGGCGGTTCGCATGACCAAAACGTAGCGGCTGCCGGTGGAGCCGATGGTTCTTCTGGCCACGAATTTTTTGCCGTGGGTGATGAGGACCTTGGTGTCGTCGGTTTGCAGGGCGGTTTGGGCGAGAGCTTCGGCTTCGGGAGGCGCGGGCTGCGAGAGGATTTCCTTGCCTTCGTCATCGAAGAGGTAGGCCTGGGCGTGCAGGGTGGTATCGAGGGAGGCGAGAAAATCCGAGAGGGCGCCCATGCCGTGATCGTCCAAGACGTCAGCAGCGCGTGCGGCGACGAGCGGAGTGATGGTGCGGTCGGATTGCGCGGCGCGGCTAGCGGTGAACTGCGATTGGGTGGTGACGACGGATAGAATTAGGGTGCCGCTGACGATCACCATCGCCAGCCAAAACCAGAGAAAAATCTTCAGGAACAAAGTGCGCAAATGCGGTTCACCCGTTAATACGAATTTCCCGGCAAGGCATAAATATAACCGATATTGCGGATAGAACGGATGCGCTCCGAACCATCGGGCGACGGGCCCAATTTCTTGCGGAGATTGCTGATGTGCACGTCGAGCTTGCGATCCGAGCGCAGGAACTGGTTGCCGAGGACGCGTTTGCCGAGTTCGTCGCGGGGAATCACCTGGCCCGGCAACTTCGAGAAAGCGGCCATGAGCTCAAATTCGACGGAGGTCAACGAGACGGCGCGGCCATTGTGGCGCACGAGGCGGGCGCGGGAATCCACTTCGAGGTCGCCGAGAATTGTGCAATCGGGAGAGAGTGCGGCGGCGGGATTGGTTGGAGCGGAAGAAGTGCGACGCAACACGGCGTGGATGCGTGCAGCGAGTTCGCGCGGGTTGAAGGGCTTGGAAAGGTAGTCATCGGCGCCGATTTCGAGGCCGACGATGCGGTCCACGTCGTCACCGTGCGCGGTGAGCATGACGACGGGGATGGTGGAGGTTGCGCGGATCTTGCGGAGAACTTCGAAGCCGCGCATGCCGGGAAGCATTACGTCGAGAACGATCAGGGAATAGGCGCCGGAGAGAGCGCGGCCGAGGCCGACACTGCCGTCATGGACGGCTTCGGCGCGCAGGCCCTGAGAAACGAGGTATTCCGAGACGAGTTCGCACAACTCGACATCGTCATCCACGATCAGAATGCTGGCGTCGAGCGCCGGGGTTGCATTGTCCGACGGCATCGGAAGCATCATAGAGCCTGTCACCACGGTAGGAACCGGGGTGAGGGAACCCGGCTAACAATTCTAGACGATTTTGGTGGGGGCGCAACTGGAAGTAGGGAGGCGATGCGGAAGTGGTGCAGAGCGATCGCGGTGAGGACTTATGCTGGGTTGCAAGTTTCGGAAGTGGAACGTACGTTCGGCGGTGGCGGGGAATCTTGCTTGCAGCGACGGGTTGGTGGATTTTACGTACGGCGTATAGCGGTTGCATTGAGGCGGGAGGAGGGATAGGGCGGTGGAAGAGGGCTGAGAGCGAGGAGGTGCGGTACTGACGCGGTGATTCGAGTGTTCTTGGTACTTGTACGAATTCGTACAAATTGGTAGAATTGTACGAAATCGTGCAAGGTGGAGCAAATGAAGCAGAGTAGGTACACAGTGTTGATCGCGGATGTGGTGGGATCGAAGACGCGGCGGAATTTGCGGGCGGTGCTGGGGCAGCGGCTGGAGACGGCGTCGCGGACGCATTTGCGCGGGAAGTACATCCGGCTGCCGTACGCGATCACGGCGGGAGATGAGTTCCAAACGATCGTGCGATCCTATGCGCGGCTGCCGGAGCTGATTTTCGATTTGCGGGAGCGGCTGTGGCCATTGAGGCTGCGGATGGGGATAGGCATCGGGAGAGTGCCGGGGCGAGTGCGAGCGCCGGTGAACCGGCTGGGAGGGGAGGCATTCCAGTTCGCACGCACGGCGCTGGAGGGGGTGAAGAAAGGCGAAGGAAATAAATTCAAGGTGTTGACGGGGTTTAAAACGAAGGATGCGGTGTTCGATTCCACGGCCAATCTGATTTATGCTTTGCAGGATACGTTGCTGCTGAAGATTACGGAGAAGCAGTGGCAAACGATCGCTGCGTTCCGGAAGAAACGCCGGTTGCAGACGACCGCGAAGGCGATGGGTTTGGATATGTCGACGGTGTCGCGGAATTTGAAGAGGGGATATTTCTGGCAAGTGGAACAGACGATGAAGGGGATGAAGATATTGATGGAGGAGCGCTGGGGGTAGTTTGTACGAAAACGTGCAAGACGGGAAAGTTGTATAAAAAAGTGCAAGCGGCGGAATGAGATGGAAATTCTGACGAGAACCGTGCTGACGCTTTTGCTGGGGCATCTGCTGGCGGATTTAGTGTTTCAGACAAACGCGCTGGTGCAGCAGAAAAAGAGCGGGCGCGCAGCGGGATATGTGAAGCACGGAGCGATTTATTTTGCGTGCGCGGCGGTGTTGATGGGTTTCTTTGTGCCAGCGATTGCGTATTCGTGGCGATTTGTGGCGGTGCTGCTGGGATTGACGCTGCTGCACCTGGCGATTGACGGGAGCAAGATACGGCTGGCGCGGCGAACGCCGCTGGCGGAAGGAACTGCCGCATTCGTGGTAGATCAGGGGATGCATTTCTTGACGATTGTGGTGGCGGCGTGCTGGCTCGCGCGCGTGGAGCCCGCCGGGATTTTGCTGCACGGTTTGAATCGGATGCAGACACCGAGCAATCGCGTGCTGTTGGCACTGGTGGTATATGTGGCGGTGATTTTTGGCGGGGGATACCTGATCCGGTTTATGACCAGGCCGCTGCTGAAACATCTGCAGACGGGCGAATCGCGAGCGGAATTGAGCAATGCGGGAATGTACATCGGGTGGCTGGAGCGGTTCCTGGTAATGACGGCTTTATTTCTGCATTCGCCGGCAACTGAGGGACTGATTCTGGCGGCGAAGTCAATCGCGCGGTATCCGGAGTTCAAACGCGAGCAGTTCGCAGAATATTTTTTGATAGGCACACTTTTGAGCATTTCGGCGGCGACGGTTGGGGGAGTGATCCTGCTGAAGGCATTTTATGGGAGTTCGGCACTGCCGCAATAGGAGCTTGGGACTGCAGTTTGCGGGTGTGACAGCGGATGCGATTGATGTAAGATGATTGCCGGTTTACGGGGCTCGCGGAATAAGCAATTGACGTGCAACCGAATCTTGCGCGCTTACCTCTAAGCATTGGAACTTTTTCTTTCTGCACGGGAATACTTGAATCGACGTGTGTGTCCGGGAGCGACGTGCTGGAAGCGACGTACGGGAAGAGCGGGCCGAGGCAAATGACCAGACAGCAGAGCGGGAATCGAATGATGGGCATGGCGGCGGGAACCGCAGCAGCGCGGGCGGAGAACGAGATCTGCCGTGGGACTGCTCCAGACACAAGGGACGCAGGAAGGGAAGGTTACTCGATGCGGAAGGGGATTTGGGGAATATTGCTACGGCCCGTGGCGCTTGCGGGGCTGCTGGGCATTTCGTCTTGCGGCGGCCCCGCTGTGGGCACCGTGACATCCGTAACGATTTCGCCGACGGCAGCGACGGTGCAAATTAACGAGACGGCGGAATTCACGGCACAGGTGGCGGTAGCGAGTTCTTCGACCTCTACTACGACGACAATCGTGACCTGGTATGTAAACGGAGTGGCGGGCGGGAGTCCGACTACGGGAACGATCGGGAGTTCGACGCTCGATGCGCTGGTGGGGATTTATACTGCTCCAGCGACGACCCCGAATACAAACAGCAACCAGGTAAACATTACTGCGACGACGCCGCAGATTCCCGGTTCGACCACAAACACTAACTTGGTCACCTCGAACACGGCTATTGCGACCATTGGCATCGGGTCGGGGTTGTCGGTGACTCCAGCGACTGCGACGGTTTCTGCCGGCCAGACTGTTCCATTTGCCGCGATTCTGAATAACGTGACCACCACTCAGGGCATCTCCTGGTCGGTGTCCTCGAGCGAGGGTGGAAACATCGGCACGATCAGTCCCACAGGATTTTACACGGCACCGCCATCGCCGCCGCCAGGTAACACGGTCACGATTACCGCGGCCTTCGGAACAACAACCGCGAAGGCTACGGCGACAATTTTGTTTTCGGATGCTTCCTTGACCGGGCCGTTTACGTTTTCTTATTCCGGCAACAACAGCGCGGGTTTTGTAGCGGTGGCGGGAAGCTTTCAGGCGGATGGGAACGGCAAGATCGTGAGCGGGGTGGAAGACAGTGACAGTTTTTCGACGGGCGCGGCGACGCAGGTGCCGATCATCGGAACATACGTGGTAGGCCCGGATGGCCGCACGAGCGTGGAACTCAATGTGGGTTCGGGCTCTGGGGCCGGTCAGGGGACGGTGCAGACGTTGCAGTTAGCGATGGCGAATTTCCAGCATGGCGTGCTGACGCGCTTCGACGCTGGAAACACGGGAAGCGGAACGGTGGATCAGCAGAATCTGAATGGTCTGACTACTGCGCTGACGACGCTTAATGGTCCTTATGTGTTTAGCGTGGCAGGGGCCGACGCGGCATTTTTCCCGCAGGGGATGGCGGGTAAGTTTTCGGCGAATGGCGCGGGGCAAATCACGGGCGGAAGTCCGATTCTCGACGTCAATAATAGCATCGACCCGGCGGGCGGAGTTTCGACTGAAGACCGGAGCCTGGCGGGAACATACACGATGGACGCGACTTTTCCCGGGAGCGGGCGGGGAACGCTGACGCTTTCGAGCACGACGACGGGTTCGATTCAGTATGCTTTCTACATCGTGAGCACGACGGCGTCCGAGCAGAGCACGCAACTGCATTTGGTGGAAATCGACAACAACAACTACCTCAGTGGCGACGCGTACGCTGCGCCGACGGGGAGTTCGTTCAACGCGGCGAGCCTTGCGAGTGGGAACTATCCGTTCACGGCCGGCGGCACATCGCCAACCGGCGCGTACGCGGCCGGGGGGGTGTTCGTATCGAGCGGCAGTGGCGGAACAAGCGGCGTACTGGATACAAACGACGCCGGAACGGTGACGTCGGACACGACGCTGGGTACTTGCACCTACACGGTTGACCCGACGAGCGGGCGGATTGATCTGCGGCTGAGTACCGCGAGCGGGACGTGTGCCGCGGGGCCGAGTTCGACGACACAGGAATTTGCGATGTATCAGTCGGCGCAAGGGCCCGCGGTAATGCTGGAGCTGGACGCAACGGCAATTTCGACTGGCTCGGCTTTCGTCCAATCAACGATACCGACTGGCTTGACGGGAAGTTTTGCGTTTGCATTGGCGGGGCAGGGGATCTTTCATAACGCGACGGCAAAGGTTCAGCAGAATTTATCGGGGCAGCTGACGTTGAACGGACTTGCTTCCGTTTCCGGAACGATTGATATCAACAATTTCAGCGCGGTGTTCCAGCCCGATCTGATCTTTGTGACCAATACGAAACTCAATAGCGCGCCAGATGCGACCAGCGGCCGCGGTACGGCGGTAATACAGGGAATGAATCCCAACGTCACCTACAATCTGACCTACTACGTAGTCAGTGCGGATACGATTCTGCTACTTGATTCAGACACGACGCGCGTGCTGATCGGAACGATCAATTTGCAGTTCTAGCGATGCGGCGCTGGGGAACTCGCCGCGCTGCTTCGGCTACTCATCGGCGCTAATCGATGCGATATCATAAATATTGAGCCACGACATACAAGCGTGGCTTCAGCGGCTGAAGCCCCGCCCTTCCGGATCTTCCGTTTATTAGAAGGCTTCTAATCTTTCACGGGCTTTGCTGTCGGGCCGCCTGGCAACGAGCCGCCCTTTGGCTCGGTGGGTTTGGCGGCCGCAGTGGCTGCTCCATTGCCGCCGTTCCCGGCGAGGTAACGCATCGCGGTGGCCGCCAGGCCATCTAGAGCGCCGCCGCCATTCGAGCCGCTGGTGACAAGGATGTCCGGAACGAATTTCGAGGTTCCTTCCGAAAGCGCGGCGATTACGTTGACGAGCGCCGTGGCATTCGAACCAAGCGCGCGTACTTGGGCCTCGTAGCCGCGAGCGCGCGCGAGTCCCACCGCTTCGACCTCCGCGCCGCGGGCGGTACCCGTCTGACGAATGAATTCCGCCTCGCCGCGCGCTTCTTCCGTGCGAGCGTTGGCGTTATTTGTTTTGATGTCCACCCCTACTTTGGATTTGGCGAGATCGGCCTGCATTTCGGCAGTGCCTTTGGCGTTTTCCATGGCGATGCGCTCATCCTGGGCGGAGCGTTGCTTGCGATAGGTGTCAATCTCCTGGTTTGCGATTTCGCGTTGCGTGAGGACTTTGACGAGATCTTCCGGCAGGATGACGTCTTGAATGTAAACGCCGCGCGTTTCGACGCGATATTGATCGAGCTGCTCTTTGATGTGCTTGAACGCCTCTTCCTGCACCTGCTGTCGCGTTTCGATGAAGCGCACGGCCGGCATGCTTTGCAGCTTGTCGCGGAAATGATTGCCCACGGCTGCCTGCAGGACTTCGTTAACGAGATTCATCATGGTGCCGACCATGGAAATTACGCGCGGAGCGTTCGTGTCTGGGACGTGAATTTGGACTTGCAGGTCAATCTTGAAGACGAAACCCTCATTACTTTTCGCGACGATCTGCGAGAGCTGAGCATCGAGGTTGTGGGCTTGCGAAACCTCGTCGGCCCAATTTAGGGTGAGGATGGACGTTGGGACGATCTCCGCTTGATAGCAGCGGGGATTTAGCGGGAATTTCCCCGTGCGTAGCGGCTCCTGCCAGATGCCGCGGTGGCCAGGCCGTACCAGCGAGCCAAATTTGAAATCGGTGCCGGACATATCCTGCGTTGGCAGTCCCACGTACGCCTTGATGACGGCGACTTGGCCCTGTTGCACGACCAACATGCTGACCATCTCGACGCCTACGAGGAACGGGTTGAGGGCGTAAGCGCCGTAGAGCAGTGGGTCATGCTGCAAGCCGATGCGTCCGCCGTTATCCAAGAAGGCCTGAAAGTCCTGATAATTGTTGTGCAGATTATTCTTGTTGCCGAGCAGGACTTCGATGACGTCGCCGTCGGTGGCTTTGTCCTTCTCCATTTTGTCTATGTCCGCAAAGCCTCCGAGGCGGCTGGCGATGTCGCCCGAGGGCAGGGGATCGCCTTCGTAGGTGGTGACGATTCCGACCATATCGGTGAGAGCGCCATCTTTGCCGCAGGGTTTCGGTTCGATGCGTAGCAGCTCGAGTTGCTCGGGCCGCAGGCCGAACGCTTCGGGAGTCAGTCGTCCCATTTTTGAAGAGCGCGAACGGAGTTCGGGCGAAATCGGAAGACCGTACGCCTGACTCTTGGTGACGACGAGAAAACCGACGGGATGAATGGGCGCGAGCGTCCCTGGAGAAAATACGGGACGCTGGACACCCTTTTGGCCGCCACCCGTGATGAAGGAGCGCAGGTCCGCGAAATTTCCGAATGACTTCTTGTACACCGCCGACTTCGCGCCAATCGGCAGCGAAGAGCCTACTTGCGCGATGACGACTCCGATTTCTCCGGCGGGAATCTGGACCCAGGGAAATTTTTGCACTTCGTAGAGCAGCCACGGCTTCCAACGCAGACCCGGGAGCAGCAAATCGGCTTGATAGCCCGCTTCGCCTTGGAAAGCGATGACGTTGTCGCCCGACAGTTTGCGAGCCGATACACGCTTCAGGACCAGGCCGACTTCAGATGGACCGACGCGATGAAGGGACATAAAGAGGTGGCGGCGATCGCGATGACGCCTACGAAAATCCAGGTAGCAACCGGGATACCAAGTAACATGGGAGTCACTCCTCGGGGATGCGTGGCCATCCTGCGCTTGCGGCTTCGTGGTTGTCAAGCGGGTGGCGGCAACGGTGCAATCGCGCTACATCGAGTCATGCCGAAGGGATTGCGGGGAGTGGCGAAACGTGGTAGGATGGGGGTGCGTTTGTTGCTTTATGGTTCGTTTTTGACGCGCGCGAGGAATGGCTGCCGGGCACACGTCCGACGGCTTTTTTTTTGCGCGGGGCGATACGAGCGGGGCAACAGGCAGCTTTCCGGGTGGCTAAGAGCCACCTTATGAATAATTTAGGAGCAGTTTCCGTGAGCAGAGAGCAAGGTACAGTGAAGTGGTTTAATGCGGCCAAGGGCTACGGGTTTATCCAACGCCAATCGGGCGAGGATGTATTCGTGCATTTCTCCGCGATCCAGTCTGAGGGTTACAAGTCCCTTAACGAGGGTCAAGCGGTGGAATTTGAAGTGAAGCAGGGGCCGAAGGGTTTGCAGGCGGAGAACGTAGTCGGCCTGTAAGTCTGCTGAAGACTTCATATCGAATTTTGTGTTTTGGACGGTACTGGAGTGCGCAACTAGTGGTGCGCCGGTTTGGTGAGTTGCGAAGCGCACCGGTTGCCGGCTGGTGCCGGGCCTACGAAGCGCAAGTCCCGCGCGGTCGCTGGATGTGTTTTGCTTTTTTTGCCCCGATGCGCATGTGCGTAGCCAGCGGTGCGACTGGTTTGGTGGAACGATTCTGAAAGGGGCGGACCCAGCCGCTGTCCTTTTCGGGAGTAATCGCGAGACAAACTTCTGGTAGGACGTAACGGCGGGCGGAAGCGCGTCGCGACGGTGCGGTTTTTTTGAACTGAAGTCATAATCATCCACGGAGGGAGCTGTGCAGACACTGGTCGAAGGGCAGTCCATACGTCACGAGCAGTACGGAATGGGAGTGGTGACCGAGTCGAACACCGAGCGCACCACGATTGATTTTGACGATCATGGTGTGAAGAGGTTTGTTACTGCAATTTGGTCCGCAGAGCTGGTGGGTGAGCCACCTGCCACGCCGCCGACAAAGCGCCGTGGACGCCGCAAGTCCGCCAAGAAGGCTTAATAAAAATTAGAAAACTTTCAACATCGCTTCCGGGCCGAATGGCCCGGGGGCGGTGGTGTGTTCGTGCGCATCGGGCGAGCGGGGGGATTGGTGAATTTGCTTGCAGAGAGTCTGCCGGGCTCTGAGGCTTTTCTAAGCATCAACCCTTCTGGAGAAACGCAGCAGGACTGTGCTTCGCGATGCTGAGAAGTTGGAGAGCGATGCCGCGAGGACGACGCTTTCCTTGCTCCCAACCCCGCACTGCACTAACACTCGCGCCCAATCGTTTGGCGAAAACCAGTTGGTTTACGCCCCATTTGATGCGGATACTGCGAATCTCGGCGGGTGTGAGTTTCTTCGGTCGTCTAAAGCGATCTACACGCAACACCCTCGCGCCCTTGCGGTAGTCGACCGCGTCGCGAACGCTTTCTTGCAATTCCGCGAATAGTGCCTCTCTCATAGTCTCTCCCAATTATCCCTCAACCACTTCTTCTGGTCGGTGGTTAGATCATCCTGCTCGTCTTTATTGTAAATCAGGAGCAAAAAAATCCGACCGTCTTGCTCGAGGTAAAAGTACATGTAGCGAAAGCCACCGCGCTTGCCCTTGTTGCGAGTTGGGTCTGCGGCGCGAGCTTTTCTGAGGCCTCCGGTGCCGGGCACAATCGCCCCGGCTGCAGGGTTCTTCAGTAAGTCGTTCTCGATTTCCGAGAGCACCTGGTCGGCGTACTGTCCCGCGAGATTATCCAGCCGGATTGTGAATCTTCTGGACTGAATAAACTCTAGCACTGGGTCATACTACCACGTAGTAGTACTTTTATCAAGGGCGGCGTCGCATTCAGGCACGGCACCCGGAAGGGCTTCATTTTGGCGCTGGATGCTGGCACACTCGATGGGAGACCAGGCGTAGGGAGTGCGGGCGAAATGAAGGTTGGACTAAGCGGATGGATGCGATCTTTGGCGGCTGCGGGAGTGCTGTTGGCTTGGGGAACCATTGTGCGGACGGCCGGAGCACAGGCGCCAACTGGCGCGGCGGCCAGTGAAAGCGCGGCGCGGACGATCGAGCATGGAATCACGAACGGCGTGTCGGTAGAACTGCCGGTGGCCTGGAGCGAATACAATCCCGGCGATTCACCCGCGGCACTGGCTCCCTATGCGCCGCCGTTTCATCTAGGTGGGATTTTGGCGCTGCGGAATTTGTCGTCGACTGCGATCGTGCAATTCGCCACGTCGGATAATCCGCTGCTGGGCCACGACGCCAACTGGCTCGATGAACAGATGCACATGCCCAGCGGATCGGGGATGAGCATGATCGATCTTCTGTTCTTTTATTTTTTCCCACCGTCGGCGTCTTGTATCAATGAAGCGATGGCAAATAATGCGCGGGCGAGTTTCGCGCCGGCGCCGAATAGTGCTTCTAGCGATGCACCTCCGGTATTGCAGGTGTCCTACGCTTGCCGGCATGAAGTGACGCTGGAGGGATTTTTCGGAGCACAGGTGAGCTCCGGGATTACTTTTGTGCAGACGAACGAAGGGCCGCGCGCGTATGGAACGACGCCGCAGTTCTATCTGGCGCCGATGGAGAGGGTCACGTCGCCGGGGATGACTTGGTTTGTGTTCTCGGCGCAGCGCGTGAGCTCCGTTACGCCAGGCGCCTCCGCGCATTTTAATTTGCCGGCGAGTCTGCAGGGAGCGCAGGCAGAGTTTTATTGGGCGATCGGCGCGGTGGGTGCGTTTCCGTGGGTATACGACGGCGGGCGCGCGAACCAGCAATTGATTCACATGGCCTACGCAGGCGTTGCATTGGGCGGGAACAAGCGCGCGGAATTCATGGCTTTGCTGCAGAAGGTCCAGGCACGGGGCGGGGGTTCCGGGGCCGCACAATAGGGTAATTCACGAAGTGGCGCTCGGCATTGCATCCCGGCGGGATTTTTTTGCATCCGTATTGGCAGGCTGGTGAAGGAGTGCGACCGAGTTCGTTCTAGGATGTGGCGAATATTCGGTCCGGGCCGATACTTCAAAGCGCGAGGTTGAGTAAGACGATGAGAACGACGAGTATGGTGGATTGGACGATCAATCGGATGTGGACTTTGACGCGAACCGCTGGGGTCAGCGCGATTCTATGGGGCGCATGCGCGGCTTTTCCGCTCGGTTTGGCGGCGCAGGCTCCGGCCGGGCCGATCCGGCCGGCGGCGGATTCCGGAGATTCGCGCGCGGGTTCATCTGGACCGGCGGCGCAGCCGGAGATGGTAGTTCCGGATAAGAAGCAGCTTTTTGCGTCATGGAAGTTCGACCTGGAGCAGAGTGACGACGCGCAGGACAAAATGCGGGAAGCGCGCGGAACCAACGCTGACAACCCGGCCAATCCGCGAGGCGGTGGTGGGAACGGGACTGGAATTCACATGGGCGGAATCGGATCGCCGTACCCCGCGGGCGGAGGCGGCAATGGTGGGGGTAATGGCGGCGGCAATCCTAGAAACGGCGGGAGCAAGAACGCGGACAGCGATTATGACCGGCAGCAGTTGCAGGAACTAATGAACCCGGCAGGATCCATCACGCTGGCGATGAAAGACACACCTGACGCCAAGAATGGTGAAGTGCTGTTGACCGATGATTCGGGCCGGCAGCGGGCGTTTTTTACCGATGGCCACAAAGTGCAGAAATCGAAGGACGATAAATACCAGGAATTCGACGCGCACTGGGAGGACTATCGCCTGGTTGCGGATGAGGGTGGCAGTCACGGGCCACAGATTTCGCGTTCGTTCGAGCCGGCGCCTGGTGGGAAACAGCTTTATGAGATCGTGCGTCTGGAAAGGACACGCTCGAACGGGCCTGTAGAGATTCGCTTCGTGTATGACCTCGTCGGCGAGAGCAACCCTCCTGTAAAGAAACCTTAAGATGATAGAATCTCGCCGCCGACGCGGAGTTGCGTTCGGAAACGAGAGCTTCTCCCATTGAACACGCTGGAATTTACGCTGGTGGTCGCCCTCGGATCGTTTGTGGCGGGGATGCTGGGGTCGCTGACGGGCTTGGGCGGCGGTGTGGTGATTGTGCCGCTGTTGACGCTGGCGTTTGGCGTGGACATTCGCTATGCGATTGGCGCATCGCTGGTTTCGGTGATTGCTACTTCTTCGGGCGCAGCCGCTGCGTATCTTCGAGAAGGGTACTCGAATATGCGCGTGGGAATGTTTTTGGAAATTGCCACGACGGTGGGCGCGGTCAGCGGCGCATTTCTCGCCGGATATTTGCATACTTCGATTATTGCGATTGTGTTTGGCGTGGTGTTGCTGTACTCGGCTTACGCTTCGACGCACACGTTGGCTGATCCACCGGCGGGGATGTCGCCGGATCGAATCGCGACTATGCTGCGGCTGGACGGTTCGTATCCCACTTCGGATGGCCTGAAGTCCTACCATGTGCGGCATGTGCCGCTGGGCTTTGGATTGATGTATGTGGCCGGGGTGCTTTCGGGATTGCTGGGGATCGGTTCGGGCGCCGTGAAAGTGCTGGCGATGGATCAGGCGATGAAGATACCGTTTAAGGTTTCGACCACGACCAGCAATTTTATGATCGGCGTGACGGCGGCGGCGAGCGCGGGGATCTACCTGCGACGAGGTTACATTGATCCGGGATTGGCGATGCCAGTGATGTTAGGCGTGCTGGCAGGGGCGCTGGTGGGTGCGAAGATTCTGCCGGGAGCGAAAGTGCGAACTTTGCGAATTGTGTTTGGCGTGGTGATCGCGGCGCTGGCAATCGAAATGATATTTCAGGGAGTGCGGGGAAAATTGTGATGACCGACGCTGACGGCGGTGTTGCTGTGGGCGGAAAAGTGGACGACAAAAGCGTCGAAATATTTCTGGGAAACCTTTTGCGTTGGGGAGTGCTGCTGGCGGCGCTGGTGGTTTTCGTGGGTGGCGTGTGGTTTCTGGCGGAGTCGTACGATGTGCCGCAGAACTATCGAACTTTTCGAGGTGAGCCTGCGGAATTGCGGGCGGTGCCGCAGATTGCGCATCAGGCGATGACACTGCGTCCTTTGGGGCTGATTCAGTTTGGATTGCTGCTGCTGATTGCGACTCCGGTGGCGCGGGTGTTGTTTTCGGTGCTGGGTTTTGCGCTGGAGCGCGACTGGATGTACGTGGTGCTGACGTTGTTGGTTCTAGCGCTGCTGGTTTACACGCTGACGAGCCGAGCCGGGGACTAGTGCGGAGACCGCTGGCGGAAAATTGGCGTTCCCGTGCGGTTCGCGATCCCCGCCTACGGCTTCGCCTCGGGGCTTACATCCTGGCAAGTTGGGGCGCAGCGAGCAGCGCCCCTGATATGGAACGACCTGTCAACTACGAGTGCTGTTTTTTCTTTTTGCCGGGACCGGAAGCAGGGTGGGT
>Ga0209006_10000802_pt1 | contig 29020 bp, 37 predicted proteins | sample JacPin_JW_Ref_O2_FD_188567 | JGI IMG/M metagenome (GOLD analysis project Ga0209006, IMG submission 188567) | Forest soil microbial communities from Algoma, Ontario, Canada - Jack Pine, Ontario site 1_JW_Ref_O2 (SPAdes) (version 2) | ecosystem: Environmental > Terrestrial > Soil > Boreal...
TTTGTCCTTACCCCACCCTTAGAGTGACCATGGTAATAGCGACTAGCTCAATTGGGGTTGCCCGTCCTGAATCCGATTTCGGGATGGGTTGTTTTAGGCCTGTTTGAATCACTTCTTTTTTTCATTGTCCGTTTCACTTAATGTTACCCACCGAACAGTTTCTGCATCGTTGTTCCTCTTCATAGTACGTATCAAGCATGCCAGCCCATACTCTAGGATTCTCAGCTTTCTCCTTAGCTTCGGCCATCAGACACCAATTCCACGACGCTAGTTGCGTAGATAACAAGCGAGGATGACAACGATCGAGACGATCAACATACATCGAGACAAGCTCTGACCTAACTGGGGGGAATTGCATCAAGGAATCAAATAAGAGCCTGCTCCCATGACGCAATTCTGCCGTAGGAGATCTGCAACTCTTCTCCCACAGTCACTGCCGATTTTCAAAATCCAACAGCTACCAGTTCCGAATCGAGCCACCGATCTAGCGTTGCGGTGCGACTTTATTCCCACGTGCCATTTCTTGCCTAATTTGATCACGCCCCTATACTTTGGAGAAACGAAGAAACATTCTGTGAGCGACTCCTATATCCTAGATAGGGGTCGACTCGTGCCCGTCTACCATTTATTTCAAAGACTTCATATGATGAGAATACAGTATATTCTGAGGTCACTGCGATACCAGAAAGTGCACGCTGAGTGCACACGAATCAATACGAGTGCATATAATCAGTACTACTCAACATACAAGAGAAGTAAATATGAGAGTGCACTCCTAAACTACGAGATCGATATTTAACTACGGGGCGAGTATTGAGGTAATACAACTACCAAATGTGTAACATATGTCTAAGCCCTGGGTAGCGAGTGAGCCGACGTGCAATCATCATGATATTCATCATACACATTATTGTAGGAGATGACTCGGAAGTAGACGATACCGGCCAGGAAACTATCACATCGGAATGAAAACTTCCTCCCTTTCAAATATCACAAATGCCAAAATAGATAGGCTATGGCAATTCTATGTGCGAAGCACCGTATGTATGGATTAATCTCACCCCTCAGTGGGGAAGATTTACATACCGTAATTGTCTCGCAGGAATGGGTAAGCGTGGTTATAAAATATCTCACAGCCAAACAGCATGCGGATCGTGTCTGGGTCGGAAGACAAAGCCATCTGAGTATGGGATGCCAGGACTAGGGACGTCGTGCAATGTGTGCATCTATTCGGGTTATTGTAGTAGCGACTTGTGTCCGGAAACCATCCGAGTGGGGGACGCCGAGGCCGGAGGACCAGTGTTCGATGGGCACATCAATCCGGTTTGGTCTGAGGCCGTTCTGGCCTATTCAAAGGGCATGTCGATTTGGCCCGCCCTGAACTGGGCTCAATGTACCCGCATTCGAGACAAGAACACCGGGTGTGCAAAAGGATGCAGGTTAATGATCGTGTGACGACGAGGCCGCTTCCTTACCATCTGTCACCACACAGCAAGCATTGTCTATCTCTAGCCTTTTGGGTGGAGATGGACGCATAGGGGACCAAAATCGGTCGGTTCTTTGGATGCGGTCTTGACCATCGGAATGCAAGTCACGTCAGGGAATGTGAATGGTGGAGGAGTATACAGAGTAGTTTTGTTATTGAAGGGTTGAGATAAACGTGGGTGATAGATGCCAGGCTGACCTTATTTATACTGTAGAAAAGGCTGGAAACTGGAGCCTTAATACGCCGCATCAGATCGAGCAAACATCTTACTGAGCACTCACGGTGATATAGTATGTAAATCATGAAGGCGTCGATCCTCAGGAAGATAGCAGCCCTCTTGACTTGCCACGCTCAGTAAAAACGAAAAGTAAAGGTCAGGTCAACCATTATCCTGTCGTCACTTTGGCTAATAAATGACTATTCATCGACTTCTCTTTGGCTTGAAATAAGACTAGTGATTCGACTATTAAACCGAAATGGGGCCTACATGGCTGGGCTAGGCTTGACGCTTGACTAGTGACTGTTAGTCGACTGTGAATTGACTATGGCAGTCCATCTAGTCGTGTGTTAGCCAAGTACTGTAAGTCAACTCGTCGGCAAGTGGCGGTACGTGGGCTTATAGATTCGGAAGCGTGAGCCATGTGTCTGAAATCAAATCAGTTGTCTTGGGCGCCACATGACCTGGATTGTGATCTCAGTACCCATAGCATGATAGACAAGGCTAATGAATGTTCGCTGGCTCTGTTTTCAATCAACCCCCGAGCACGTTGGATGGTTCCAATCCTTGAAAGTAAGCAGGTCTTGTTGGATCTCATAACACGACTTATTCTAGACCAGTGATTAGGATGATGTTGAATCTGATATGACGGCCACAGCCGCAGGCTTGAAGCATCTGACGATCAGACTATTTAAACAACATAAAAGAGTCAAAAACAACAAAACACATCCAACTCTCAATCAACTATGATGTCCCACCACTCTGATCACCCATTCCTTTCCCCAACGACCGATGATAAGAGATCTCCATGCCCAGCTCTCAACACTCTAGCCAACCACGGATACATGTGAGCACTTTCCACTCCCCTCTTAGCACAACCGGTACTGACAACCAAACAGCCCCCGTTCCGGTACAAACATAGGTCTCTGTCAACTCACCACCGCTCTCCGCCAAGTCTACCACCTATCCCTCCCTCTCGCCGCGGTCATGTCCTTTGTCGGAATCGTCGTATGTGGCCACGGATTTTCTCTAGACCTGGATGGTCTCGCCACACACAACAAACTAGAACACGACGGTTCCCTTGTCCACCTCGATGCCCCTGAGGGGTCTTCACAAGCCCCCACGACCGTGGATCCAGACCTCCTGCGTTCTTTCCTGTCCACCGCTGCCCCAGATCATGGTCTCTCCGAAGACGACTTTGCGCGAGCGCGGTGCGCACGTGAAGAAAGGAAACCGCTGGGTGCGCTTCTAGCCGATTTCGCTCGGGGTGAGGCAGCCTTGACGTTGTTGTTGATGGCCAATGAAAACGGGGAGATTCCTGTCGAGACTCTCGAACGTTGGTGGGGACAAGAAAGGTTGCCGGACGGATGGCAAAGGCCGCATAGCCCGATCACATTCGCAAAGGTAAGACGCCAGACACACAGCATGAAACAGAGGATGGTGGCTCTCAAAGATCAATCACAACCTCCCTTCGCGGATGTAGATATATTAGTAGACACGAGCACATAATTTATATATATACACACTATTTATCTATCCTTACCATTATTTGTCTTGTAATTTTTCGGGTCTGTCTATTGATGATGAGGGCCGTGTATTAGAGACTCATTTCCTCCCCAGACCTGAGGATGTTAGTATCGCGAAATCAAGGGATCTCCAAGGCCGCTGTAAATCACCTTTGGCTAGTACTCTCCCGAACACGGCATATAAACTACAAAATCCCCCTACCACGGATCCACGCTTACTTCCCTGCACGACACCACAGTTCAGTCGCTTGCGAGAGACTGCTGATGGGCTTACGTCGTCCTGTTGCACTTCAAGATGACCGACCTTCCCATATTTTCTTGTGTCGGGTTCAACGAGATTAGCATATTTCTGGATACATGACTTTAAATGGTTAAAAACAGCAATGGATCGAGCACGGTAGAAAGAGGGACATTATCGACGTTTAGAAGGAGCAAACTTTTTTTTGATGGCATTCAGATGTTTGAAGTCGACGCCTTTGTTTTCCTTCTCTGGGGGTTGGATGAACCGAAGCGGCTGATCATCCTCGCATGTTGGAGACGTCGACACATCCGAAGCACACCATTGGTGTGCAATCGAGCTACACCCCGTACAGAAAACGTGATTCGTCACGATTCCAAACGGACAAAACTTGCAATCCTCAGCTGCGAGTAAATTCAACGTTAGCCGAGGCCACATATGGAAGGGAGAGAACGTACTCTTGCCCCAAGCTTTCGCTACAAACGAATGTCGGTGAAGAGGTAAGTCGTCTTCGTGAACACTTGGATTTGGTTGCTGACTCTCTGACGGAGAATCAGACAAAGACTCATCCTTTGGTGATGTCTCTGGATGCGGTGAATCCGGAGGCAGATGAGGTAAAGACCTGGATATTTCAACAGGCAAGCGTTGTATATTTTCTGGTTCCTGCACAGGAGTAGTTAGACTTGAGGATTCAAGTCCCGATGTAAGGTCAGGAATAACCTCTTGCCAAAGATTGCCTGGTGGAAGCCGCGAGATGTAGCAACCGTGGCGTCGACCGTCGAGTTTGGTGCCGAGCACGACGTCTGACGCAAAGGTTACAAGACACGGCGTGAGAGGAGGGTGGTACGTACCGGACTGATCAGGATGAATTATGTCCTCGTGGAGTACAGTGGTGGACGGCGTGGGCAGATCGCTGATGTGCGATTTTGGAGGCTCCTGGTCATTCCAATGTTCCTTGACCAACTCTAGATTCTGACAGATGTCTGTGACTGGCGGTCGGTCCCTTGGTCTGTGACTCCAGCAGCGGGTCATTAGAGACCAAAGACCATCAGGGATGTCGATGCCGAGGGAATGGCGGTCAGGTCGGCAACCGTTGGCAACATCGCGGATGACAGCAGCGTCACGAAGTTCGGAAAACGGTGGCTTTCCAGATAGAATCTACCAAGAAAAGTGGAATACCACAGTATCCTTGAATTAACCATGAAAACTAAACTAGCCAGTACTAGCTTACCTCTAACATCGTGCAACCGAATGCATAAATATCTTCCTTTATTTTCGTCTTCGAATTACACTCAGGAAATGACTTTGGGTCTAGCAATTCGGGCGCCATCCATCGAGTCGTTCCCTGCGGAGCCTTTGACATAGTAACATTCAGCTTTTGAGATTCGATTACTATCGATAGGCCAAAGTCGCATATACAGCACCGAAGATCATCGGTAACAAGGATATTGCTCTGCATCATGATGAATGAGAACCATAGTTTTGATGGACTGTTGACTCAACTCCTTTGATATCGCCGTGGAGAATGGGTGGTTGGAGCTCATGCAAATATCGTAGACCCTCAGCAATCTGAATCAGCTGATAAAAATGTCTAGTCAGTCACGGAATGTTGTCCAAAGAACTACACCAACAGAGGTTAATCGATCGTGGTCAGGGTGGGCCTCAAGATAGCTCATGATATTTCCGTTATTCATCCAAGGCGAAACCAGACATAGGCGTGGCACTTCAAAGGCATCTTCGCTAATACCGTAGAAAGGGAGAACATTAGGGTGCCGGAGTTGCCTCCAGACTACAGCCTCTTGAGAAAAGGACTTTTGTGGGTTCAGTTTATTATGGATTGAAAAAGAAAAGAATGAAATCCCAACTTTTAACAGTTTCTCTGAGTCATTGACAGCCTCGGTAAAAACACGAAGGGCTTTGAGGCCAACTACACGGCCATTGCTGTCACCCTTCCAGATATCCTGAAATAATTATTGATAGATAGAGACAGAGGGTTGATCATTCACAATCGCCGCTTACCGCATATCCACCACCTCTAATGGGATCCCTCCCTTCACGTTTGACATCGCGCAAAAATAATGAAGGTGGCAATGCACCGGACTCGAGAGCAAGGTTCCGCAGACAGCGAAGGCATTTCCGCCGATACTGCTGGTCGATGCTGTCACTATCTAACTCCTATGGGATGGTCAGAAACATGTCTACATAACATGTGGGCATACCGTTTGTAGAAGCTGCAGGATGCAACTCGCCCATTCGGACTTCAAGGACGTGAGCTTTTCCATCCCATCATCGGACGAAAGGCATTCACGCAGCTGATCAGTATTTGTGACGTGATTGTCCAGATCAAGCTCGGACGTCCCCTGTATCCACGCTCTATCTGATGTTATGACTGTTATGAGCTGTACTTCATCCACACCAGTCAGACATTCAATCCGATGGCCATCGGGCAACAATGTGTTGAAGTTATAAAGGAGTTTGGGTTTCGACTTGAGTATCCTTGAGACGTCATAAATCACTTGGGCAGTGCTGATCTCAACAAATTAAACATGACGAGCTGCTCTCACGAAAATGTTTACATGCCTTGATTCGTCTGCACGCCAGTCCCGTATGATGTTCCGAAGTTGTTGGCATAAATAATCTGAACACTGCGCTTCCAACCTCTCAAGATAATCGTTATCAGAAGTGGGCCGTCGGTTGGAGGGTGAGAGTCCATGAGTTTCGTGTTCGGCGGACATACCAACAAAATTAGTCTCGAAAAGGTGCTGGGGAAAGCTTCGGGCCTGGAAGGAGGAGATTCAAAGGGTATCTAGGGCAGGAAGAGAAAACAAGACGCGCACTAAGAGGTTGTTACGCTGGACAGCCACGGTTCCCACATCTGGCGCCTAATTCAATATGGATGGCTCCATGTAGATCGAGAATCCTGCAAGATACACGACGCCTTCAAGCATCTCCGGTGTGTTGGCAATCGACGAAACACAACCGCTGGGGTCGATCGGGAAGGCAGAATGGACGTTCAGTGTGTAGTGCGTCGGGTATATTACGTCACGTGCTCTTCGGTCATTCATTCGAGTCGACCAAAAAATTGTAAATTCATTTGCTAAGGCTGTGGGTTTAAGCAGGAGTTCCGCCAGGATGGTGTCAGGAAACTATTGTACCTTACTAGCAGCGTACGAGATGGGATAACACTCTCATCTATTTGATTCCGATGACTAGCCTTCACTAAACAAATGAACAGATCACAAGTAAGCACTGGGTATGGTAGAGAGCTGGGAAAGTTGAGACTGACCGTGAAACACGGTCTCAACACCCGCTGTTGTTCGGCCAGTAGTCAGATCTCTGGCATTAGCAATGTTCGGCGCAATACCTAGATTAACTATCATGTCAAGCATTGATCGTTGAATGACATCAATAAGACAGTGCAGCCATTTGCCTTCCACCCAAATTTATCCACAGAATGACACGACACAAAGTGGGGGAAAATGTGATACATACCAGACATGGCACTGTCTGTATCCTCTGACAGCTGTTGATCGAGAAGATGTATTGCATGCAATGCATTTTCATTCAGGAATACACGGGTGGACGAAGTGGGCGATTCATCGATATCCGATTCGGGAGCCTCCTTGTCATTCCATTTTCCCCGGGATACTCCATATTGACTGTTGCAAATCATCCACAAATTCTCGCAGATCGCTGCAATGTTAGGTCGATTGCTTGGCTGGTGAGCCCAACAGCGGGCCATCAGAGACCAAACCTCGTCAGCAAGGTCCAAGCCGAGGGAATGACGGTCAGGTCGGACGCCTCGGATAACATAATTCATCACAACAACGTCATGGCGGTGGTTGAAAAATGGCGGTTTTCCGGAGATGATCTACGTTCAACATGAATCAAGCATGCAATCATTGGCCAGTGCCAGCTTACCTCGAGCATGGTACAACCGAATGCATAAATATCGGCCTTGATTCTCATTTTAGAACCATATCCAGGAAATGAGTTCGGGTCAATCAACTCTGGTGCCATCCATCGAAGAGTTCCATGGGTACTTTTTGACACGGAAGCATTGAGGCTTTGGGTTTCGATTACAGATGCCAAGCCGAGGTCGCTTAAACAGCACCGAAGATCATCGGCTACAAGGATGTTACCCTGTGTTGCTAAAATTAGGGCCCGTGGCTCTGACGAAAGAAACTGTTGACTCAACTCCCTTGATGTCGCCATGGAGAATAGTTGGCTGAAGGTCATGCAAGTAACGAAGACCGTCAGCGATCTGAGCAATCTGAAAATAACGTCCAGTCAGTCCAGCTCTGAACATGTGGATGCTATTGTAAGAACGGTTCCGACCGAAATCAATCGGTTATGGTCGGGGTGTGTCTCGAGATAGCTCATGATATTTCCATTATTCATCCACGGCGAAACCAGACATAGGAGTGGTGCAAATGCATCTTCACTAATACCATAGAAAGGAAGAACATTCGGGTGGCGAAGTTGTCGCCAAACTAGAGCCTCGTGAGAAAATGACTCGTGTAGGGGTTAGTGTGCTATATGCTGAAAAAGAACAGATCAATTTTCTCACTTTTAACAATTTCTCCGAGTAGTTGTCTGCGAAAACACGAAGTACTTTAAGCCCAACTACATGTCCATTAACACGCCCTTTCCAGATATCCTGAAAGCAATCACAGTCAGACAGATCAAGGTTCGATAGTGTTGCTTACCGCAAACCCGCCCCCTCTAACGGGATGCTTCCCTTCACAAACGACGTTGCGTAGAAATAATGAAGTTGGCAATGCGCCAGACTCTAGAGCAAGTTTACGCAGACAGCGAAGGCACTTTCGCCGATACTGCTCATCAATGCTTTCATCATCTAGCTCCTATGTGATGGTCAGATATATGTCTGCACACAGCATGCGGGCATACCATTTGTAGCAGCTGCAAGATGCAACTTGCCCATTCGTGCTTTAGCGATACAAGCCTTTCCATCCCATCGTCGGATAGAAGGCATTCACGTAGCTGACTAGTGTTGGTGACATGCGGAGGAATTCGATCGAGACCAGTCGCCGATGTCCCTTGTATCCACACTCCATGTGGTGTTTTCACAACGATAAGTTTCACTTCTTCCACCCCAGTCAGACATTCGATCCGATAGTTCCTTGGCAGTAATGTATTGAAGTCGTAGAGGAGTGTTGGCTTCGACTTGAGTATCCTTGATACATTCGAAATTACATTGACGGTACTGCTCGTGACGAATCAACCACAATGAGTCACTGTAATGAAGATGCTTACATGCCTTGATTTGTTCAGACGCCAGTCTCGTATGAAGTTCCGAAGTTGTTTATATAGATCATTTGAACACTGCGCTTTCAACGCCTCAAGGTAATCGCGATCGTCAGGTTGGTCTGGCATATCAGTAGACCGTGTGTCAGAGTACGAGAGTCTATAAGCTCTCTGTCCGATGAATATAAGCCCAGGTTCCGATATAGAAAAGGCGCTCAGAACTGGTTGATATAGCTTGTCTAAATGCTGCGCTCCCAGGGACCCAAGAGACTATCCGAATAGTATTGGGTTCCGAAGAGATAGAATCGCTGGACAAAATGGTGAACTGGACTGGAAGGCGTGAAACGTACAGTTGTAGCCACGGCCGAAAGTTCCCACATCCACCTAATTCAGCATTTTATGTACTTAGATAGATCGAGATCCAGACTGGCTGAAGATGCACGACATCGCGAGGATCTAGCAATTTCCGAAGTATTACGATGACCGATGTCACTAATGAAGGCGACGATCAATGAAACGAGGTGCCTAATCCTAAGCACCGTAGGAAGTAAAATCAATATTAAGTAGTGTTAAAATCAATGAAAAGCAGTCAGCCGTATCACTGTTTTATGAAGGGCCTGGCTGGACAAAATTATATTAATTGGTCGTAGAAATCCAAAAATCCCTAGGGTTCCCTAGGGCGCCCTGGGGATCCCTAGCATTTCCCTAGGGCTCCCTAGGGATCCCTAGCCTGTCCCTAGGGCGCCCTAGGGATCCCTAGCCTTTCCCTAGGGCTCCCTAGCCTTTCCCTAGGGCTCCCTAGCCTTTCCCTAGGCTCCCTAACCTTTCCCTGGATATGCTCACGTCAGCTTGACCCCGAACACCAGTACTTGGAATTTCCTGAAGAAAACATGACTGCACGTGATGTATTAGGTGGGTTTTTTTTTTCGTTCCTATTTTCCATTACGACAACAACGATGCCGCGCCCATCGCGTTGGCGTCTAATCACACGAGTACAGACAGGAGTGCATGGTGCATTCATTCCGGTTGTAAAATGTAAGTTCTATCTACTTTTGAACTAGCTACTGACTTGCAGTTTTGTAGGCATGCACGAGCCCTTCGATGGGTGCCCGGGCTGTCCAGTATCCGTCACTTCGTCGTCACAGGTTGCATGACTCTTCTTATCCTCTGGGTTTTCCCTATCACCGCGTTGGCTAGCTTGCTCAATCACGAGGAGATCAAGAGCACCATGCCGTAGGTGGAAGAGTTGATTGATAGAAATGGCCATGCTCCAGCGCTCAGTTGGATGGAATCCTCGCTTCTCAATAAGTTAGCCTCTGTTTTATCGATTTACCAGTTGTCACTTAAACCCAACTTAGATTTTTTCTTTTTTTCTTGATCAACGCTGTTTTTATATTCCTTTTGGCAAGCACTTACTGGCGACTGGCGACTCGTCCAAGGTTTGGCCAACTCTCCCGCTAAAATTCGAGCCACCGAGACGAGACGCGAGACACCGAGACACGAGACATGGAGACACCGAGGCACGAGACGAGAGCACACCCGTTGGTATGAAGGGTCACTTTGGGATCATTGCAATGGGCTGAACTGGTAGTAGGACCACTCGCAAGCAAGCCGACACAGCTCCATAAACGTCCTCGTCAATGCCTCTCCTGTTGATGAGACTGGGCGTCACTTACGTTCAGGTCGCTGCCGAACGTCAATCATGGCCTCGGCAGACGACAAGAGTCCCGATGGCGATGAAAACATTGATGAGACTCATGTCCCACCCGTGCCGGAAACGTACCGTCCAAGAGTGAGTCTTGCTTGAAGAAGCTGGTGTCAACAATGATCGTGTATTTTTGCTGGGATCACCTCTGTGCGTGGTTGGCTGATCCACAAGGCCGAGATCAATACGTGACATCGCGGTGATGATGTTGATATACATTGGCGCTGTAAACCTTCTCAGTGTGAGATTGCGTATTCGCGAACAGTATGTTTCTGAATAGAAATCTCAAGTGCTCTCATTGACATGCTTGCCTAGAACTGGACAGATTTGTACGTGTCATGGTCTCCGCTTGGAACATACATTGCTTCGCTGCACCGACAAGATGTGCGCCTCGGGGGGAGGACCTTCTTTGGAACACCAACAACGCTTCGCTCATCCCCTGGTCAAATTAACGGACTTTCGCCGCGCGAACAATATCTTGTAACGTGGTCTAATGAGCCTATCGTTGTACCGGAAGGTGCATTACAAGGACCGCAATACTTTCCCCCCGATGACGAAGGTAACAACATTGCGGTATGGGACATCAACTCGGGTGACCTTCTTCGGACATTCTCCACCAGTAATCCTGGCGACGAACACGCAGGTCCCAAAAAGTCGATGCAGTGGCCTGCTCTCAAATGGAGTCCTGGGCTCCTGATGACAAATATGTTGCCCGCGTCACTCCCAGTCAACAGATCAGTGTCTATGAATCGCCAAGCATGGCCCTGCACGGGAAGAAAAGTATTAAAGTCGAGGGTGTAGGTGCCCACAAGGAGAAGGACCGAGAGGATGCGGATAAGGACGCCAAATCTGCGCTTGGTAAATCGGGCAGCAAGGCATCGAAGCAAGCAAGGGAGAATATTTTGGCTTTCTGGACACCTGAAGTAGGCAACCAGCCCGCTCGCGTCACTTTACTGGACTTTCCCACTCGCTCTATTTTGTGCCAAAAAAATCTATTCCGTGTGGCTGAGGTTTGTCACAATAATCTAGCCGCACCGCAATTTATACGGCTAACGATGTCTCGCAGTGTAAGCTTTACTGGCAAAACCAAGGCGATTTTCTCTGCGTTAAGGTAGATCGCCACACCAAAACGAAGAGGTCTATCTTTTGCAATCTCCAAATCTTTTGGATGCGCGGAAAGGACCACCCTGTGGAAGTTCTTGAACTGAAAGGTGGGCCATTTCTTCCTTACGATTCAACTTACCTAAACTTGCCTTTATAGATATTGTGACCGATTTTTCTTGGGAGTCGAAGGGAGAACGCTTTGCAATCGTGTCCAGCAGTGACCCCAATCTTGGGAACCGGGACCCGGTATTACGGTCAAAACGGATGTTAGTTTCTATCAACCATAGCATGGCAAAGACAACTTCAAACTCCTTCGTAAGAAGACTCGTTTTTTCTCCGCAAAATGACCCTTTCACACACAACTAGGTACTCTACCTTCTCGCCCTACAAATACCACTCGTGGACGACATGTCGTTCTTGCAACCGTCAGTTCGTCTACTAAATCCGAGCTTGAATTTTGGGATCTCGACTTCCACGTGGACGATAAAAGAGATGGCCAACCTTCAAAATTCATTTGGCGGCCCCGTCCTCGCACTCTGCTTCACGAAGGAACAGCAGCGGCGGATTCGCAAGAACCTCAATCCGAAGCTGCACAACGTGGCTATGTGCCTGGCGTCCACCCACCTGACCTTGGTAAGTCATCCATGGCACCTTATAATAAGGCATAATGCCATTCGGAATAACCCTGTGGTCGGTAATTGATCATGGCGTAAGTAGCTATGACAGACGAGGAAGGAGGAGAAGCCGTTGTAAATAAATTATATATCGGAGTCTACATTGGACTTGTTCCTGCCATACGGAGTAGTGGCCCACTTCCCAAGTTACTTAAGGCGATAATTATCGATAGAGAATACGACAGGCCCTGCGGGCAGCTTCGCAGTTCAACGTTCAACGGTCAGTCGTGAATGATATGGGCTTGATATCACAACGTTAACCCCACATTCAAGTTCCTATCTTGGTTAGGATCGTTTATTACATAATTGTGGTAATATGTTCAATGTTGTGACGCATCTCATTCCCCAATCATCTTATCGTATCCCTTCTCCTCCAGTCGTTTGAGATTTAAGGTAGAAACGCTATTCTGATACTATCTTCTAACGCACCCCAGACCCTCACATTCGGCCCCTTCCAGAATGGAGATTCAGTGTACGCATTGCCAGTTGCCATATACAAACTGCATGACCTATCTTCTATTCTAATTAGCACTACGTCACACTCAAACTTCTCTGCCATCAATCCGCGAATTACACCCCTACTTAGCGCCTTCCAGCATGTCGCGTCAATATGTTGTGTCCGAAACTCCCACCCGCGGTTTCAATCTCACCCAAAATAACGCGCTCTCCCTGCATATCCTAGCTCCGCCTCACGACCGCGATGGTACAGCTGGGTCAGAGTACGAGGATGACGTTCATCGGCCTCCTAAACAGAAACGTCGCCGTCAAGCCTTGAGCTGTACCGGTAATTTGTTTCTGCGTGTTCTTCGCTCGTCTGCTGACGGCCCCTGTGTTCTTTTCTTGTGACTGTCGTAGAGTGTAAGCGACGCAAAATCAAATGCGATAGGTCAGGTTTATATCGCTATTCTCATGAAGAACGATGCACAATGCTAACAATATCCCATATACAGAGTACAGCCGTGCGGCCCGTGCAGTAGTCGTAGAGAACAAGCCAAGTGCAAGTGGTATACTATTGAACCAACGTAAGCCCAACCCCCTTAAAGTGTATGCGCGTATAATTAACATCCTATCATTTCTCCTCATTCCATTCAGCGAGAAATTTGTCACTCGGGCTGAGTACGATGATCTTGAGACTAGATTTTCTCATCTAGAAGCCCTGTTCACTCGTTTATCTACCACCCCGACAGTACCAACACCCGCGTTGTCGGCCAGTTCGATTAGTTTGTCTAAATGCGAACTATGTATGCATACAGGCCTATCAAGTATAGCTACACAGACGTTCAAATCTGCCGCAAATCATATTCACTTCAACCCATCCGTCATTCCTCCCTCTAATTGCATGCACCTCGCTGAGTTGGGTCGGTCCGCTAGACGGCACACGCAGCCAGACTCTCGGCCTCCACGCTGTTACCCTGGTCCAACTACGATCCAGTCGACGGTTCTCCCAGCCCATCTGGCGTTACCAAGCTCGGGTCGTAGTCCTTCAGACATGACATCACCACTCGAGCCGTACCAGCAGCATTCTCTGTTATTGCCAGCATCGATCATGTCGCCATATAACTTCGAATCACAGCCCAAAAAGGACCATGCGCTGACTCTCCCTCTCAGTGAGCGCCTGCTCCCCGGCCTATCTGAAGGGCTCCTATCGCCGTGCGAAGACCCAGCGATGCTTTTGGGGAGCGGAAGACCTAGATACAAAAACAAATCAGTTTCTGCATCTCTCGCGAGATGTATCACGACGCACCCTGGTCTCGTCAAGGACGGTGCGGGTAACGGTACGGATACTGAGACTGATGAACATAGCGCCTCCGGCTCCGTGTGCACATATCAACGGTGATCGAGGACTGCCGTTCTGATAATGTTTCAGCCATTCTGGTATTGTATATCCAACTTCTTAGAAATGTATCATTTGCCTCTCTCCCCTCCTGCCCTTGCGTATGTCTGCTTTGCTTATTGGGATTCCACGGAGTATGTGTGCTACTACGTTTATTCTTTCACTACCGACATAAATGGCTCCACTTCCCAAAGTCATTCGCCATTCGTATCTGGGAGCTACCTGAACTGCACCAAAAACTCCGGTCTGGCGGCTATAGAACCAGAAGGGAGGCTGAGACTCCACCGAGAAAGAAAAGTGCGGGAAGGTGGTTGCGTTGGGTGGGACAAAGACGAATCCGGAGTCGATTGCTAAAGAGGACTCGGTGCATGGGGTATCAAAGGACGATTGAGTGACGGTATTGTTCCCTGAGAGAAAAGTGAAAGAGATGCTATCACCGATGCTGGCGGGAACGGATGTGGGTGCGAAGATGGATGTCTCGACGAGAACAGTCCAGGTATTTTGAGCAGCGACGAGAACAATAAATGAAATGAAAGGGATAAAATTCAGCATGTTTGAATAAACGTTGGAGTACGAAGAGAACCTGCTCAACTTCAGACAACGACCGCAGCTGTCGATGGCAGCAATCACTGATTTCATGATCGCTATGTATATTCGATCGATCGTCAACCAAGCTATTCGTGCGGCAATTACTGAGGTCCTCATATATCATGCTTCATATCCAAGCAGCCGATCACACGAAATCATGGTTACCAGACCTAGCTGGCACCGGAAAGAGTGCGATCGGGCAACTCAGTCGCATGATCCTGGTCTCATCGCATCATCTTTCCTCTTTGATACAGACGTCCAGGAGAGAAATCAACCCCAGACGGTTTTCAGCACCATTAAACAGAATCCGAAAGCATCAACCTCATCTTAGAAAGCAAACCTAGTCTCTTGCTTGGGCGTCGCCATATCATCAATTCGATCAGCTCACTCACCCCTCCCACATCGATTTGATCGACAGATAGTCGACGAGCAAGGTCACAGCTGAAAGCCAACATTCGGATGCCATTTGGTCACAAATGACGAGTGCTGTACCGAAAACAAAATATATCAGACAGAACAAAACACATCAGCCATGTCCTTCAACCTCTCGTATTGCAAGGTATTGGCGGCCTCGACGAATGGCCCCCAAATCTTCGAATCTTCGATATTCTTCCACAGTTGAATGAGTTGCTTGGTTTCCGGCGTGTGGGGGGTTCGAATGGTAATCTTTTCCGCGCTGAAACAGTCGAACTTGGAGGGGAACAGCAGGTGAAGCACGACCAAGATGCATGCAAGCAAGTCATCCGTCGGCTTGGGTGTGTAAGATGCTATGTCGAACTCGAGCAGTCGCATAGGCCAACATATACATCCCCCTCGGTAATCCACTTCATTGCCACCGTCGAACTTGACTGCCGTCTCGAAATCGACAATGACGACATCCATATCGTGTATGATCAAGTTCGAAGGCCGAATGTCTCGATGCACTATGCCTTGTTCGTGCAGGTACTTCAGTCCGTCCACTAACCCTACCACCACCCGCTGCATCATTTGCGCGGTTTGTAGGCCGTCGAGGCGGTCGAGTGGCTGACCCTTTGGGACGATTCCTAGCTCTTTGTCTCCTGCCGGTGCCCACACAAGCTCAGGTAGGTGTTTGCAATCAGCCTCTCTGATCTTCGCGAGGATTTGGATCTCCTTCGCAAGGTCCCCGTCACGCGCCATCTTGAGCACAAACTCGTTACTGTCCCGCCCGAATCTGACAGGATCTCTCCAAGACGACTCTTCTTCCGCAGGTTCTTTGGATCTTGTCTGCACCCTTGTCGAGGCATGAGCCGATAACAATATATGTCTCTCCGAGTTGTCAATAACATGGTAGTTGGACGAAAACAGCTTGTTTATTGAAGGGATTGGCTGATATTGCTCATCAGAGAGTCGATTCACGTAGATGACTGCGTCGGCTAGCGTGGAGGCGATTTTCTTGGAAATAGATGTAACTGAATTATTCCAATATTCGGCTTCGAAGACAAAGGTCGTTGCAAAGTTGCTCAAGATCCCCATGAATTTCGACCGATGACGCTGTCGTTCTTGGATTAAGTTAAAATAGTCGACCATTTGTCCGCAGTTATCCGGGGATAATAAGTTCGCTTTGTGATACTTGAGCTCGATGAAGTACCGTATGCTGTAAAGTAGCCGCTCGTCCTCGTGGTCCGCGATGCTGACATCTGCGGGGAACTCGCGTGACTTGGACGTATTGACAACCTTGATAACCGATGTCGAAGGATATAGCCTCGATTTTAGCGCGTCGATAATGTCCTCGTACATGTCAACCTCCTCTTTCCACATACTCGTCCCGATCCCACTAAATTGGGCTGAGAGCTGCTCTGTCTTAGGAGACTCTTCCTTTTCGACTTGAGGACCGTCACGGACAATTCCGTCTTTCTCAAGCGAGTGCCAGAGCTTGGATCGCGTTACAGAACCTAGCAAGGATTTCAGTGCTATCGCATAGAGTAGAATAGCAGCATTGCTTACCTCGTTTCTGAGGACCGGCTCTGCCCGCCTTCACCACATTCACCAGCTCAGTTACAATGTCCGATGCCTCATTCGTCGCCTTTTGCAGCTGTTGGTCCTTCGCCTTTAGCTGTTGGTCCTTCTCCTTTAGCCATTGGTCCTTCTCATTTAGCCGTTGGTCCTTCTCCTCCAACTGTCCTTTGATCGCCTCTAATTCTCTTTTGTTCGCCTCGTCCTTCTCCCTCAGCTGTACGATTGTGGAATGGTGCCAAATGAGAAGCTAAAATGTGGAGATATAAGCGACGCGAGTCCTCAATCAAATCTTAAATGCAAATGAGCTACAGACATGATATATCGTCCTGTCAGCCCTAGCCTGTACATGAGGAGGATCGGTATAGTCTAGATGTGACTGTTGTCATCTCGATTCCAAGAGAATGGCACAAAACGCACCAGGATACAGATCTTCAAATATGTCGACTATGATTCCTGGATCAGGGACCAGATTTGCGATCTCATGTAGCTTCTTGATATTCGCTGCTTTCCTGCCAACTTCGCTCATAGTGCTAGGTGCGTTAACAATCGAATCGATGGGACAAAACAAAGTCACCACGTATCAGGTCACGTATTGTATTTTTATGCTATGAACATTGAACAGGTACAACGTTTTGGTTGAGTCATCAGGTCAATATAGGTGAGTTTTAAGTCTTCTCATTGACACAAACCGTTGGGAGAGAGAGCCGGCAATGAAGGGGGAGCTTTGAGCGCCACGACCGACTCAATAACCAATTGGTACATCCTCATCACTCCAGTCGCAGTTTCCGAGGATTTCAGAACAAAGTTTACTTCTGCAGAGAGGCCGAGGGGGTCGCGATTTTAGCAATGATTTGAACTTGCCATCGGAGTTGAAGGTTCTGGGGTTTGAAATGTATTCGCTGACGGTCACTACCCAGATGAACAGTCCTTCCGCCTTTCTCTGAAACTCGCTCAACAACTGTGGACCAGGCCATTCTGCACCTAAATTCTTCCGTGATGCGATGTAGCGTAATCTATCTTGGCAATATAAGGCAATATCCATTCGATTGTGGGCAACACTAGTGGGATGTTGACACCATACTCGTATGTCCATTTCTTCTCCTTCACCCGCCGTGACGACAAGAATGTCTGATTATAATATCTGACCATTGGAACGCAACATTCCTTTCAATGCCAAGGGCGAAAAGTGTTTTGACATCTGGAGCGAACGAAGGTATGTAATGGCTTTAATCGTAGTGACCTCCATCATTTTCGGTATCTCGCACCCTGTGATAACTAAGTCTGCGGTTTTTCGTTCTCACTTGGACTCTTAGCACCTGAGTGATATCGGGACTCAGCAAGAGAGGAGGCCCTCAGAAATATCTGCCTCGCTCGTAGAAACAATACAGAGGTCGTCTCCAACTTTCTTGATGAGGTTGGCCTTCATTTCTTAGCTTGGAATGTTTATGACACTCCTGGAAAATATTGGTTGCTTTGGGTAAATAAAATTACACGAAAAAATTCAAATGTTTTGTCCATTAATGAGGCCCGAGGCCCATGATTAATTATGATTGTGCCTGAAATCAACGCATCTTTCACTTCACAGATGGATGACCCACCGCTAAACAATTTTCGGCTCATTTATCACACGCTGTCGGATCGTGTTCAGCGCTTTCAGCAGACCCAAACACGCGATATCGGTGTCATCTCGAGAACTAAGGAGGAGTGTCTACAGCTTTTGGCAGCCGCAGAACGGGTACGTCTCTATAAACCCTACAACTTAACCGCAATTGACAATTGGATTAAGAACTCTACGGTATTCTCCCCTGATGAATATCGCACACTTTGCCAGAGCGTCGATGCCATGGTTGTTGCTCTCGATGGAGCGTACCATTTTTCATCCGATTCGCGAGATTCAACTGTGTCCGTCATGGAGTATTCTGGAGCGGGCGGGGCCGGACGTCCACGGATCGAATTCGATCCGACTTTTTTATCCTTTGCCCTGGAGGTCCGCGGCCCGACGGATATTGCTCATGTATTTGGCTGCTCTGCTCGGACGGTCAGGCGAAGAGCGTTAGAGTTGAATATTCTCAACCCTGGACAGGCACCATTTTCTGTTGTAGCTGGAAACAACGGCGATGCTGTCCGTATCCACAACGGACCACAAAGACGCACTCGGATTTCTGATATCTCAGACAATGATCTGGATGCTGCAATTTCAAGAATCCTCAGGGACTTCCCCCGGTTTGGCAGACGTCTCATTGACGGGAGGCTTCTCGCACAAGCCCTCCGTGTTCCCAGGAGTCGGATCCGTTCATCGTACATACGCATCCGCGGACATATCCCTTCCTTTGGTCGTCAGCCAATCGCTCGCCGAGAGTATCATGTAGCTGGTGTTAATTCACTCTGGCATCATGACGGCCAGCACGGTGAGCGTGTTTTTGCAGGTCTTACCGTCCTGGAACTTATATTTTTTGCTAAGGTCTCGTGAAATATAAACTCTACATTCATGGTTTCATAGACGGTAAGACACGGTACGTTACAGGTATGCGCGTGCATAATAATAATCGAGCTTCCACCGTGGTGAGGCTGTTCCATGAAGCCCGATCAGTCAATGGGACACCGAGGCGGGTCAGAGGCGACCACGGCACTGAAAACATTGACGTTGCGTTATGGGTAGATCAGACCAATGGTCCCGGCTCATATCTATGGGGGCCGTACGTCTTCACCTTTCAGCTACATTCTACTTTGTGAAATCTATATACCAGGAGTACACACAATATCCGAATCGAGCGACTTTGGTTTGACTTGACCCAAGGGGTTGGTTCAAAATGGAAGTTCTTCTTTCTGGAACTAGAGCTAAACCACCATCTTGTCCGATATTATCCAGCCCATATTTGGCTCCTCCACTGGCTATTCTTGGACGCAATCAATGAGGATATTAAGGAGTGGGTGGAGGCATGGAATCACCATCGGATCTCTCGTCGTGGTCGGGTTGATCGCAGCCCCAGAGATCTTTTTGTTTTCAGCATCATTGAGGATGGCGCACGTGGAATGGTGAGACATGAAGATGTGGTAGATCCAGGGACTTACGGTGTGGACTGGGAGGCATTTGAGAATACTGCCATCAGAACACATCTGTCCCAAAGCGCTCTCGAAGAGGAAGAAACCATCAAAGATGCACTGGACGAAGAATACGAGATCCCTAACTGCCCTTTTACTGATGATATGGTTGATGAACTGGAGGACCGGTTGAACGGCCTCGTTAACCTGTCCACTAGGAATATGACTGTTCGTCGGCTTGTCTGGGACGTTGCATTAAATACCTGCCATAGTTTGGAGCGGGAAAATGGATTGGATGGGTACGCCCTCTTTTTTTTATAGGTGTGCAAATCTGATTATGCGCAACAGGCTGTTCTAGTGTTCCTCCACCTTACTATAATCTTTCCTGTGATTCATTTGTAGCACAATTTTTTGGTGTATCTAATCATGTTGATTTCTGCATCCACATCAGCAACTCTCTCCACGCCCCTCGAATACCATAAGCTTCCCGATCACTCCCACACTTTTCGGACTATTTCCAAATCCCTAACCATGATCTCCCATCAGCCAAAACCTTCTGCTTCCCTCCTCTCCCATCCCCTCCCCGCCCTTTCCCTTTACCTTCTCGCCGCATTCACCCACTTCGTTGAGTAGCAGATACTCCGAAGCTAATCTCAGGATCTCCTCTGACACCTTCCTGATCCCTCGTATCAATGCTTGGGTATCTGCGATGTCCTCGACGAACTCGCCTAAGCTCCGAGGCACACCCCGGAAGACCTTGCCCGACTTGATTTCGCCACGCGTTTGGATTATCTTTTCACAGATTGTCTGTCGCAGGTGAGGAATACTTCCTCTCATTTATGGGAGAAAGATAGACAACAATCAGTGAGCGATTGCAATTACCATGAGATGATGGTAGTTGGCATACTGGACGAACGCGACAAGATCCAGTGCAGATCGGTTGCTTGAGTCACCCAAGACCATCCGAGAACTTGATGGCGGTGACGCGAGCGGACTGGATGAGAAACCGTCTGTATAGACCCATCGACACGCGTTAACCACGCCGTCTCATAAATACTAGGCGTGACATTTTACCTTCTCAAAATCCTGCTCCTGTGTCTTTGCAGATGCTTCTTGAGGAACTATATGACGTTTTCGACGTTTCAACTCGAAGTCACACTCAAAATGATATTGATGGCTTTTCGTCATACCTCCATGTCTGCGCTACTCAACAAGGTGATTTACCGTCTCTGTAAGAACGCAAGAGGTGGAGACAAACCTTGGGGGTACTTCAGATGATAAGGCCGTCAGGAACAGCGTTGTATTTTGAGCGTAGCACATAGGCGATCTAAGACGATACATTTAACGTTGTTATCTGGTTCTTTGAAGAGAACGCTAAAAAAACTCCGCATATCTTTCACCAGCAGCGACATTTGGGGCCAGTGTCGTGAGGTGGTAGCAGTCTATTAGTTGACAGCGTGCGACGAGGCGTTGAGGAGGCCGCTTATGCAGCGGATGTAGCAAGCCTGACGAATTTCACAATCGATTGTTGATCTAGCAAGTGACCATTCACTCGATGTACTGAGCCATTTTTGCAACCGAACTGAATCCCTTCAATAATGCTCACCAGCAATAACTTCTAGGATCCACTTGGCGACTTCAGCTTCCCCTGCCTCGGTATCCGGCACGACTTCGATTGGCTTGGCTCCCTATCGAGCACCATCATCTTCCCGGTGACTTCGATCTTCATCCAGAGTGGGCTGCTGCATCGCGGGGTCGAAGAGCCAGTCGAAAGGAATGGGTGACGTCACATTTTCCGCAGAGCTTCAAATTGTCGATTCACTTCACTGGATGTGCCAAAGACACAAAAGGAAAAAAAAATCGGAATGTCGCCTGGGCTATGAGGGCAAGTACGTACCAGTTGTTTTATGCTGGTACTCCCTTCTGATCTCCACGGTTGTATCTCTCCTGATGCATCAGTAAATCTCCCGATTCCAGGTTATCGAAAAATTCATGGTCATCCTCCATATCTTCATTCTCCTCAATTTCGTCAGTGACACAACGTCAACGTCTCTATTGTGGGAGTCTTTCCCCTTGGCCTATCAAAAGCGTCTTCGACCCAACACATGATCATACAATCCCCGCTATCTGACGCTCAGCGGCCCGTACGGTACGTACTCTTTCCTCTGTGGAAGCACCTCAACGTCTGCCTTCAGATGATACAGGAGGAAGGGCCTCAATATAGCATGAAGCGTGTTGATAATTTGAGAAAATTGTGACGAAGGCAGACTCTCTTGCATTGTCGAGAGATTAAACCTAGAAGTTTTTTCAGACGCGAGAGAGAAACACATGGTTGCTGTACGAACCTTTCTTGGAACGAGTGAGGTATCAAAGATGCCCAGCGAGATGAAGTCGAGGAGGATAGTTTGGCGAGATCACTCTGTTACGAAGCAACAACATATCACGAGCAGGAGATAAAAAGGACATAAACATATGAATGGAATACTTAGATAGCGAGGTTGTCGCTCTGTTTACCCTTTCACCCTCCTGACCTCCCACCTAACTTTCTCGCTATTGGCAACACCAACCTTGTTTCCAGACGATCCAGTGCTCGACTCTCTAACCAGAATAATCACTCGCCCCGTATCATCCCAATGATCTGCTCTTCGCAACTTCGGGCACTTCCAACAGGGATGCAATCTCGTCGTTCTTCCGGATGCGGCTGCAGTCCGATGCGGAACTTTCGTTGGTCTAGTGAACGTAAGCTGTATCAAAGATGATGTGAAAAAAGCGAACGCCATGGAAGGTCACTAATCCCGGGAGCACGGACAGTAACATCGCCCATTCCATAGTCTTAAACACCGGGATGAATTTATCTTTGACGAGTGAGGTATTTGAGTTCCTCTCCCCCACATCGAGCCACGTTAATCCAAGCACACAATCCACCAACTTTCGGATATCGTCCATCTCATTCCATCCGTGTGAGGGCCTTCCCATGTCTCTTCAGATTGGCCAGAAATGTGTGATCTTGACCACATGCGGAGTCATGCAAAAAGGATTCGTATAATCACACACCTTTAATAGTCGCTAATGGCCGAGGGAAATCACATCAGCATTCAAGAACAACATTGACCTCAGTTCGCGTAGGCAGGGAAGCGAGTTGTGTGGTATGGCTAAGCGACTTTCTCCACCCATAGTCCTGCTAATGTCAAGGTTCAAAACCTCTAGATTGACATGTGCGCTGAGAAATGCTGCAAGAGCATCGGACTCGACCTTTGGAGACAGTGTAGAGTGATGAGGATTAGAGATGTGAGAAGATACCAGCGATTAGAGAGGAAGAAGCCGTCCACTGGTGGGGGTGTGCATCCCTGCATAGAACGTGGAAGAAAGTATGCTATGTTCAAGGACTGGACCGATCATATTTTGTTCATCAATTGGAAAGGATGCCGATTCCGTAGAAGAAGTTACCTTGAGGTTTGGGCATTGACTAAGCATTCCCGATATCCGCGACAAAACTGAGTATCTGGCCGAACCGTATGTGTGCTTAGTGGATCGTATGACCAGTCTTCGACTCTGGTAACTGCGTAATAACGGCTTCGATTTAGTACAAATAAGAATAACGAGACGAAGCACGAACATCAATTAGCAGATTGCCAATATGTGCACTAGCATCCACGTCACCCATTATTGGAGGGCATGAATTGAACATGAGATTGTCATCAATCGCAATCTCCTTGAGAGCATGACACTTGAGGAGCGTGGGCCAGACATGATCAATGGATATTGGAGAATGGTCACAAGACCAAGAGAAGGATTGGGGTACCGACATCCTGATCAATGCTGAGATGAGATATCGCTCTTGTTTCGCATGCAGCTCAGGTTCATCGTCGGAAGATTCGAGATCGGTGTCGGAGGCTGATAACCAGAGGGAACAGAACTAGCCTCTATTGACCGCTCATCAAAGATTTCGAGCCTTCTAACATTTCGCACCAGAGAACGATGCACAATCAGGTGGGTCCACACGCTGATTGAGCTGACTTTACATCGGATTATCCTGTAGTTGAAATGCCTGCGGAACACGATACCATACATCCTCCGGCAAGAAATAGCAAAGGAAAGGAGGGCGCTTTTTGAATCGATATGGAAAGCGATTGAATCAAGGATTTCCGTAGGTTGGCAGGTAATCGTACGTCAGGACGGTGCGAGGCCAACAAACAGTTCGATAATAAGTCAAAAGATGCAAGAGTTTATGCTCTTGGGAGACATTTTGTATTTGTATCCACCAACGCTGGGCGAAAGAGAACTGATGAGCTTTCTGCTTAGACAAAGAGCTTTCGTTGTCATGTTCCTTTTCATTTCAGGAGTCGTTACACATACTTTGGAGAGGGAAGATGAGGCCGACCACCCACGATTGGGGGGACTCATAGGCATCGTCGAGGTAGAGCTGAGTCGTTGCGCAGCATTTGAATGTCGAGGATGTTTTCCTCCCACTCTGGCCTGGTCCCGTGATTTTCGAAACTGTCAGATCCATGGGAGATCGACTCGCGGATGGGTTGTGATTCGAGGTTATTGAACTTTTGATAAAGCACGTCTTTTGAGCGTGTCAAGTTTCGTCGAGTTGTGTGAATTGCTTTGTGAATTCACTTACTGCGTTTTTCAATGGCGAGAATCGACGGAGTATAGCCGAGATAATGATACCTACTAGGTAGATAGACGTAGTCACATCTAGGCAGAGCTATACAAAATTGCGTGCCGAACATGAGACTGACATTAATATTGTTCTACCAGTGTCCTGCCCATCTAGTCACCCTGCAGCTATTCTGCCTAGCTGCTCATCGACTACTAGTCCTAGTCTCCCTCTGACGAGATCAATCTACATGCATTAGCATCACCTAGCCACGATTTCGGACACTTAGGAAAAATCTCTGTAAGTGCTTTCCTCCTTCCTTCGCTCATTCACTCTCATTCGCGCATTTTTCTTTTACTTAGTGAATTAATCTCCATGACCGCCGTTTCTATGCCATCTGGTGTCTCTGGGAAGAGCGTTCCAGACACTCTCGCCTCGGCTGCCGACAACACGACTATCTCCAGTTCTTCCTCAACGTCTGTTGGCTCCAGTAACGCCCAGACCATCTACCCCGAAACCTACCACAGCCATGATCAATTGGTTAGTCTGAAACTTAATCAACAGCAACTGATCAACTACCTGCGTTTCTCTCCATCTATCTGCCATCCCCACACGATGCCTTGAAACCTGACTGTCATATCAGAGTGTAGTATTCAAATGGCAGACATAGATGGAATCAATCTGAGCAACAGCATGGGGTGTGTGTTTTGGGGAATGCTCTGTGTATTGGGGTACGCGTGCCATTCCGATTCTTGGTGGACGTCTTATACTGACACTCGTTATAGGGTATTCATTATCGATGTGGTTGGTGCCTTTCAATCGGTACAGTTCGAGTGATAATGTGTTTTCTGTCCAGTCTGAGTGGAATTTGTATCCTTCCAGCATTTACTATGAAAACTTGGGATCCGCTCAACCTCAGGATCATTGTATGTGTCCTCATCGCGTTACTTGCCTGATGGCTGACTGAATCGTTCAGGCTGCAACCATCTTGTCTGGTTGCGGAGTCAATCTACTATTATTTGGTAATCACATTTTTGTACCTTGGTGCGACGATAATGAACTCCTTGTCACTTAGATGCCGCGCTTTGGGTCCTTGAAAAGTTTACATTGTACGGGCCTCCCCCCTTATTTTGACTTCCAACTAATATGTAACGCCAGGGAACTGTCTACAGAGCGCTTCTTCTCCGCATTCATCACATTCGTGTACGATTTTGGTTTCATATGTCCGTTTAGCTTGATTGATGTCGATTACATACCAGTTCCCAACTATTCTTTGCACAGCAACTCTGCTTTGGTTCTTAAGCTCGACTTCACGTTTCTTGAGCCTTACCTTCTTCCAGTGACCAAGAACAAGAAGATCGTCTACCTCCCCATTCTAGTTGTGAGCTTTGATCTTTATCTTTCTCGTTCTGCCTCTCAGTGCCTCGACACGACAGACCCTTTGTGCCATCACTGCTTTCGGTATGTATTAGCCTACTCTTTAGCGTCGTTTGACTATTTTTTTTCAGCATTCGGAGGAGGTGGGGGGAGGGGAAAGGTGGGAGGGGAAAATGCCTATTTCTAGGAGATGTAGTTACATGTGATAGACGATCTGCTCAATTACTATATGTGAGCTTGTGCTACCATATTTAGATTAATTGAACTAGATGAACTAAACTAATGGTTAATGTAGCTGGTGCACCGAGGTGAGGTTGCAGAAGTAGATTCACATGCATCTATGTAGTTTAGAATGATCGTTCAAGATATGAAAAGCCAGATAATTAATCGCTAGTCAGACTATTGCTACGTACGATAGCCCTACCTGCAGCTCCGCCTAGCCACATGGTTGCTACCTGCATCCAAAACACAGTGATTCATCTTTCTGGTGATTTCATAGGCTGATAACTGAAAGAAAGCCAAGTTTGTCTGGGTCAATGGATTGCTTGAAGCATGTTGTAAGCTGTATATGAGCATTCAAACTATGGTACAGAAAAATCGGCAAGGGTATACATGGTCATACGTTATGATCTATTTGCTATCACTTCTCCGCTCCTTGAGGGATTGATTCAAATGATCCAATCTTCTGGCGGACATGTCCAGAGCCTGGGCAGTAGCAACATCACGATCCTCTGCATGGATGCAATGCGCACGTCGACGGGCAGGAAGTGGTGTAAGCGGTCCTTCCACTAGCTTTGACAAAATTTCAACAGCCAGTGAGTCCGACTCACCCAATGGGCCATGGTTCCAGAGCCACTCAAGTGACTTCTTTGCTCCTCTGAATCTTGAGCACATATTGCTGAACGTTTTCGGGGAGTTGACCATGAGCCATTCCAATATCTCCTGGTGGGTAATGGTTGTGTCAGCAGGGAGGTCATCTGTGACCCATTCGAATATTCGAACTCGGAAACAGATGCGGTATGCCTCTTGATAGGCTCCATCCTGTAACGTGCGGAGGTAATTAGTTTGTTCGGGATACGTCCTTTCGAGATCGGTCAAGTCATCTCGTGCAGCCGATGGAATGAGTGCTGAAAACGTGGATAGTTCGGTTGGTCTTTTAATTTCAGGAGGGGGGGGTTCTGAGGCGCCTACGCAATCGCCTTGGATTTGAGTCAGCCGGTCGAGTATGTTGGCAAAAACGGAGTCCTCGAAGGAGACTTCGAGAAGTTCAATCTGAGGCCGTGACTGAGGGCTTTCGGAACGCTCGCGTCTCCATGGTTGAGTGTACGGAAAGGCAAATGGTTCCACATCTAGTGTCTGATTCAGTGGTGTCTTCAGGTATAAAGTGATGACTGACCATTTAGAGACGAGGAAATAGAGATGACGGACATCTCCCTGCTCACTATCCCTGAATTGGAGATTCTGGGGGGATCCGTCGCCGGATGTTCGGTGACTGCTAGCCCAGCAGCCAATTCGTGAGAGGCAACTCCGTTGAGTGCATGTGCAACCTGACTGTCGGGATGTTGTTCGTCGTCTGGTTGTTCAGAGGCCGCATGCACTGCTGCAAGTACACGGCGCTCGGCTGCTAGTAGAGCGATTTCACGATTGTATGCTCGAGAATTAGTTCCATCTAAATTGCTATCAGTCCGCCTGAAAACTGTTAAATGAAGCGGTGATGCTCACCATAAGAGATCATTGCTGGATTGGTCGTTTGTTCAGTTCAGACTTGACCCAAATACATACATAAATGCAAACCTACATTCGGTCTCTACGTCATCCCAATTCGTTGCTGAATGAACGGGACTGGTGAAAGCTTCGATTTCATCCCATTCGGGTGAGCCTATTAGTGAGAGAGACGTTAGGCTCGAAACAAGGAGACTCTGGGGACGAACGCTGTGGGGCAGGAAGGGCCTGGCGTCTCCTTGGAACTACAGGTATGAGCGGTGCGATAGTGTCATCTCGTTGGCGGATACGATGTTGACGAGTAGTTCGGCGTGGAGTGGTGTCCGGCATAAAAATACAACCAGAAATCTTCATCAGTAGGTAAACGCGAATAAAATACTGTTGCTGGGAACCATCACGGAAAACTTGCCTCAAAGATACATTCCCCGAGTCCATGCCTATCCAACCGGGTTTCCCTATCTGTCACGGGGTTAACGCGATCAGGAAGGTCAAAAAGCCTAGTCGTCGGGTATAAAATCCGATGGCTGTGACATTAGTGAAGTAGTCACGGAGTCCCAGTAGCCAATCAAATCGTTGGGATCAGATCAAACTGAGCTGGCAAAATGGCGGGATTCCCGTAGGTTGGTCACTTAGCCGAAGCTAACGGACTTAGTAAAGTTTAATAAGGCGATCGCGGTTTGGTGCTTGCTGGTCCTATCATTGAGCTGAGGTTTCCTGGAGAATTTTCAATCCGACCAAAAAAGCAACGCACGGTGTTAGATTAGTAAAGTATATAGTAGACGGAGAGGAACATCGTCTTTGCCGGAGAGAAAAAAAAACCCTGTTTGTCTGGATCCGAACCGCCACGTTGGGCTATACAATCTAAGGGTTGCAACACGGTGTATGCGCGCATCATTTGGATTTTCCGTAAACTGTTCTAGACTCATTGAAATCGCTTGTCATTTCTGTTTCAAAGTTCATGCTTTTTTTTTCAGGCACGCTGATTTATTTAAACAATGCACATTGAACGATCGCGATGTTCAGCCCTCCTTTTCTCTTTGAAGATTGAAATGACAGAGAAATCTATTGAAGGTGCGGAATCTGCGACGGTGACCAGAGCAGTGATTTCTGACATACCGAAGACACGCCTGCACCGCAGGAATTCCGAGAGACCTTCCAGTTCTCGATCACGATGCCTGTGCCGCAAACAGATGGGCACTTTGGCCATGACGTGACGGTCACTCTCTCTCCGAGGAAGCCCCAGTGTGCATTCACCCGCTCCGATCAGACGGCATTGACACCTCTGTCTTTGTCCCCTTCATGTGTACCGCCAACTGCAGCCATACCGACTTCCTCAGTTTTTGGCGTTGTGGGCGCCCAGTCGGATGGCCACTCAGAGGCCGGGAGTATTACTTACCCGACTCCGATCTATTCTGGGAATGGCCTTCCTACTCCAATTGTTCACTGCGCGGATAATCCCAAGGGAGGGTACGGGAGGAAATACATGGGTTTATATGTGATAAGTCGCGGCCTCCAGACTGGCGTGTTCTATGATTACTGGTAAGACATTGACACAGTGACTAACCCAAGCATAAAACGCTAACATGGATTCTAATCGGTAGGGCGGAGGTCGAACCATTGGTGAAAGGGATTAAAGGAGCGAAGTGGCGGCGAGCT
>Ga0209006_10000803_pt1 | contig 29018 bp, 26 predicted proteins | sample JacPin_JW_Ref_O2_FD_188567 | JGI IMG/M metagenome (GOLD analysis project Ga0209006, IMG submission 188567) | Forest soil microbial communities from Algoma, Ontario, Canada - Jack Pine, Ontario site 1_JW_Ref_O2 (SPAdes) (version 2) | ecosystem: Environmental > Terrestrial > Soil > Boreal...
TCAAAGCCGCCAACTCACCGAGTGCAAAGCGGCTCTTTGTTGAAACAAGTGGGCAAAGGTAGACAATTTTCTTACTCGCTTATATGGGCGCAGGAGGCGAGTACAGCCGACCAGGTGGCCTGAAATGGGCCGCTTGAGCGCTGATATAGGACGAAATTCGCTGCGTTAAAAGCAGCGACGGTAGGCCCTCCCCCCAGTAGCCGGCTTGGTGCGCCGCCAGCCCGATTATCTCTTTTTCAAGCCAAAAAAATAGCACTATTTATGCAGTGTTCTCAGCGCGCCGACCGGCAATCCGCAACGGCCTCCGCTGGCTGCCAGACGGCTCATTTTCCCTCAGAAAACAGCTTCATATCGCTATATTGATGATCCTGGACTGGGTGAACTCCTCCAATCCTTCCTGTCCCATCTCCGTCCCGAAGCCCGACTGCTTGGCTCCGCCGAACGGAATGTCGGGAGGCAGCTCAAGATGCTTGTTGATCCAGACAGTGCCGGAAGCCACCCGTTGCGCGACTTCGAACGCGCGCTTGGTATCCGTGCCCCATACCGTGCCGCCCAACCCATAGGGCGTACTGTTGGCGCGGGCGACCGCATCGTCAATGTCGGAATATTTCAAAACTGGCAACACCGGGCCAAACTGCTCCTCCTGCACCAGGCGAGCGTTATCCGCAATGTCGCGCACAATGGTCGGAGCGATGAAATAGCCTGCGCGGTCGAGTACGTTGCCGCCGGCGATGACCTTGCCGTGCGCCCGCGCATCCGCCAGGAACTCCTTCACTTTCTCGAATTGCACCTTGTTCTGCAGCGGCCCCATCTGGGTCGCTGCGTCCAGTCCGTCACCGACGACCACGTTTTTGGCCAGCTCGGCAAGTTCCGCGCACATGGCTTCGTACAACGAATCGGGCACGTATACACGCTTGATCGCCAGGCACACCTGACCGCAATTCACCATGGCGCCCTGGAAGATCTTGGCCGCAACGTCCTTGACATTCACGTCATCCAGCACGATCGCGGGATCATTGCCGCCGAGTTCCAGCGTCAGGCGCTTGATCGTGCCGGCGACGCTGGCCATGACCTTCTTGCCGGTCGCGGTCGATCCGGTGAATGCGACTTTCGCGACATCCGGGTGCGAGGTCAGAGCGCCGCCCAGATCATTTTGATCCACGATGACGTTCAAAACGCCCGGAGGCAGGAATTCTGAACACAGTTCTGCGAACAACAGCGTGGTCAACGGCGTGGTCGGAGCCGGCTTGGCCACCACCGTGTTGCCTGCCAGCAGAGCAGGCGCCACTTTGATCATCAGCAGAATCATCGGGAAATTCCAGGGCGTGATGGCAGCGACAACGCCGAGCGGCGCATGCTGCTGAACGATGCGCTCGCGCTCGTTCTCGCGCAGCACCTTGAGCGGCAGATCCATCGCGACAAAGGCTCGGATCATGGCGACCGATCCGGCCATTTCGCCGATCGCATGAGCGAGCGGCTTTCCCTGCTCCTGGGTGAGGAGCCTGGCAAACTGCGCACTGCGGGCGGCAAGCGCATCGGCGATCCTGATCAGCGCCTCGCGTCGTGTCTGGATCGGCGTCGCGGACCAGGCCGCAAACGCAGCCTTGGCGGCGGCAACGGCTGCATCGAGCTGCGCCTTGTCGGCACGAGCGCAGGTCATAAGCAGTTTCCCGGTCGCCGGATTGATGACATCCAGGGTCGTCGCCCCGGGCGTCAGTCGGCCGTTGATCAGCAGCCTGAACTCCTGACTCGTGTCCGGCAGCATTTTCGGATTAGCGCTCATGGTTTTTCCTCCGGCAGCATGGAGTCAGCTTCATTCTCCTTGCATAGTCTAAGGCCATTTGCCGGATCGCGCGACCGTGTGACTTTATGGTCGTTGTATGGACGATCCATTAATCGATTGAAATATTAATAGTTATATGGTCCTTTACACTTCGGTGCTCAGCAGCCCGTAGCGTTTGAGCTGTCGGCGAACCATGTTGCGCGATATGCCCAGACGCCTCGCGGTACGCAATTGGTTGCCATCGCAATGCTCGAACGCCGTGGTCATCAGTAGTCGCTCAACGCAGCCATAAATGTCGACCAGATCGCTCCGAAGCAAGCCGTGCAGGCTTCCCGCGACAGACTCAAGTGCCGGTGCCACTCCGGTCTTGGCCACGACCGCCTCTGGCCGTGCCGTTGCGACCGGCAGACGCAGGTCCTCCGGGTGCAGCCAACCGTCGCGGCACAGGATTGTTCCGCGATGTATGACGTTTTCAAGTTCACGAATATTGCCGGGCCATTCGTACGCCAGCAGGGCCTGTTCCGTGGCGGCCGTCGCCGTCAGCGCGTGCGACCCGAGCTTGCGCCGGTAAAGTTCGATGAAGTGCTGCGCCAGCGGCAGGATATCCTGCCGCCGCTCGCGCAGAGGCGGCAGCCGTACCGAGGCGACGTTGAGCCGGTAGTACAGATCACGCCGGAATTGCCGTGCGTCTACCGCCGCTTCAAGATCTGTGTTGGTTGCCGCAATCACGCGTACATCGACGGTACTGGATTTGCGTGATCCCAGTCTGACTACCTGCCTTTCCTGCAGCACACGCAACAGCTTTGCCTGCAGATACACGGGCATGTCGCCAATCTCATCGAGAAACAGCGTGCCTGTGTGTGCAGCTTCGAACCAGCCCGCACGGGCCTGCTGCGCGCCGGTGAAGGCGCCTGCCTCGTGCCCGAACAGCTCTGCCTCGACCAGACTCTCGCTGAATGAGGCGCAGTTGACTGCAACGAATGGGCCGGGTCTATGGCTGTGCTCATGTAGAAACCGTGCCGCGAGTTCCTTGCCGGTGCCCGTCTCCCCAATGATCAGGACCGAAGCCTGCGTCGGCGCCAACCGCTGTAGTTGGCCTGCAATCTGTTCCGAGCGAGGATCCGGCAATACAGGTGCTTTAAGATTTGGAAAAGCCAGCAGATGGGCCTGGGTTTCGCTCATATTGAATCTGTCGTTGGTGGACAGCCGCGGCGAAGGCAGGGGCGCCAGCGCACTTGAAGGGGGGAATGTGAAGGCGAATGCCGTCACTTCGCCGCAGTGTCCGGTTCGGTCGCTATTCTTCGGTGGCGTGTGGATCGACTTCGCGGATCGGCAGGTCCCAATGCGATTCGATCAGCTCCCAGCGATGATTTTCCTCGCGTTTGAACACGGCCCGGTCCGGAAAAAGCTGCTTCTCGATTTCGGCGGCCTGTGAGGGAACAAGCTGATTTTTGTATACGATGACCACTCGATAGTCCCAGCGCTCATCCTCGCCGGTATGCAAGCCGGGCCTGTAGACCGTGTATCGAATGACGTTGCCGAGTTCCTTTTCGCGATCCAGCAGCGGGATCTGATATTTCCTGAAAATATCGAAGAACTCATCCGAGTGGCCCCACTTGACCTTAGTAGACCCACTCGACGATGTACGGCTTATCCTGGCCGGCTGCCGTTGGGCCGGTTGGCGGCGCCGCAGATACTCGCGCCAGCACTGTCAACAACGATATCGCCAGCAGGGCCGCTGCGCGCCGCACGCCATAGTCTCGAACAGACATCTTTACTCCTGGCTAAAGTGATTGCGATTCCAGCGCAGATGAGGCTAGCGGCAGAGTTGCATCGGATCCAATGGCAATTGCGTATCAGGAGGTAACCTTGCGATATGTCGCCGCAATGTCACCTTCAAATGCCACAGCGGACTACTGCGAACACCGATGGTTGAAACGGCATCGATTGGCGCTAAAATGGGACTGCTCTCTCGCCACGGTAAGGCGGCGCTGCGCCGGCGGCCCGAATAATGCCCACCTCGCTTGAACTGGCCATCCAGGACATTATCGCGGTTGGCCGTCGACTGGACGAACGCGGCTTTGCTCCGGCGACATCAGGCAACTTTTCAGCCCGTGTGGATGATCGTTTCGCGATTACGACCTCCGGGCGCCACAAGGGGCGGCTGGGATTCGCCGATGTGATGCTGGTGGATGGTGACGGCCTGGCACTGGATGATCGAACACCTTCGGCAGAGACCGCATTGCATATGGGACTTTATCGGCTCTACCCGCACGTGAACGCCGTTTTGCACGTGCACGCAGTCTCGGCGGTGGCGCTGACGAGATTTTTATCCGACAGCGCGCAGGTGGTGCTGGACGGCTATGAATTGCTGAAGGCGTTTCCGGGTGTCACGACCCATGAAACCCGCGTGACCATACCGGTGTTCGACAATTCGCAGGACACGCGGGCGCTGGCTCAAACCGTCACCTCGCGGCTGCAGGGGCTGCCGCCGCCGCCTGCCTACCTCATCCGCGGCCATGGCATCAACACCTGGGGCGCCAGCATCGAAGAGGCCGAGCGTGTGTTTGAGGCGGTCGATCATCTTTTGACATGTGAACTCCAGACACTGCAACTGCATCCGAGAGGTACAGCATGAGTCGCTTGACGGTTTATCCGGAGAGTGCTCCCCTGGTGCCGGATCTTGACACCCGGGACGAGCGCAAGATTGTGAACGCGCTGCGTGAAATCGGGGTGCGCTTCGAGCGCTGGGAAGCACCGCGTATGCTTTCACAGGGGAGCAGCGATCAGGCGGTGCTCGATCTCTACCAGGCCGACATTGACCGGCTCAAGCGCGAAGGCGGCTATCAGACCGTCGATGTCCTTCGCTGCCTGCCCGATAATCCCAAGCGGGCGGAGATGCGTGCCAAGTTCCTGAGTGAACATACGCACGATGAGGACGAGGTGCGGTTCTTCGTCGAGGGTGCGGCGGTTTTCTACCTTCGCGTCGGCGGCAAGGTCTACATGACGCGCTGCGAACGCAACGATCTGATCGGCGTGCCGGGCGGTACCCGCCACTGGTTCGACATGGGCCCGGCGCCGAACTTTACGGTCATCCGGCTGTTCACCACACCCAAGGGCTGGGTTGCCAACTTCACCGGCGACACCGTTGCCGCCAGGTTCCCGGCTTTCGACAATCAAGCTGCCTGATGGGCGCGCCTGGTGTGCGCGCGATTGTCCTCGATATCGAGGGCACCACCAGCAGCATCTCTTTTGTGAAGGATAAGCTGTTTCCGTTTGCACGTAGCCGCATCCCGAAGTATGTAGCGGAGCACGAATCAGAGCTGCAGGAGATTCTCGAGGACATCCGCCGGGCCGAAGCTGATCCGCAGCTCACTCCTGCGCAACTCATCCGGGTGCTGCTGCGCTGGATGGATGAGGATCGCAAGATCACACCCCTCAAAGAACTCCAGGGCATCATCTGGAAGGAGGGCTTCGACAGTGGCGAACTGCGTGCGCACGTGTACGATGATGCCGTTCGCGCGCTGCGCAATTGGAGCGAGCGCGGCTTTGCCCTCTATATCTATTCCTCCGGTTCGGTGACGGCGCAGAAGCTGCTGTTTTCTCATACCGAGCACGGTGACCTGACGCCTCTGTTCTCGGGCTACTTCGACACCACCACCGGATCAAAGCTCGAAGCCGATTCCTACCGCGCTATCAGCACTGCGATTGCTCTGCCCGCCGACGCCATCCTGTTCCTGTCCGATCATGCCGGAGAGATTCGGGCGGCCGCCGAGGCGGGCATGCAGGCGGTTCTGGTGAATCGCGAAACCGCGCAGCCGCCGGCATTCGAGCGCGGCAGTGTCGGCAGCTTTGACGATATCGCGCTGGCGGCGCCGCCGCGGCGGACACGTCTTGCCACCCCTGTGGGTTACACCGAGCTGACGCCGGATACCGTTACGCACTACCTGGCCGCTCACGAGGACATTGCCGTAAAGCTGGGCGGCACGGCCGCACAGTGGAGCGCGCGCGAGATCGGGGATGGCAATCTGAATCTCATTTTTGTAGTGACAGGGACTTCGGGCTCGGTGATCGTCAAACAGGCAGTGCCTTACGTGCGACTGGTCGGCGAGAGCTGGCCTTTGCCTCTGTCGCGATCGCATTTCGAGTCCCTCGCACTGGTAGAGGAGGCAAAATGGGCCCAGCCCTACGTTCCGGCGCTTTACCGTGCCGATGCAACGATGGCACTGATCGTCATGCAGTATCTGTCCGGCCATGTCGTGCTGCGCAAGGGCCTGATCAGCGGCGTTCGCTATCCGCAGGTCGGAAAGCATCTGGGGACGTTTCTGGCACGTACTTTGTATTTCACCTCGGACCTGCACCTCAGCGCCGAGCAAAAGAAGCAGCGCATTGGAGATTTCCTCGCAAACACGGCCATGTGCAAGATCAGCGAGGATCTCATTTTTGACGAACCGTATTTTCCTGCGGCGATGAATCGCCATACCAGTCCGCAACTGGATCCGATGATATTGGCACTCAGACGCGACGCACCCCTGAAGCTCGCCGTGCAGGAAATGAAGTGGTGTTTCCAGAACCGCCCCGAAGCGCTCATCCATGGCGATCTGCACACCGGCTCGGTGATGGTGAGCACGCTCGACACGCGCGTCATCGACCCGGAGTTTGCGTTCTACGGTCCCATGGGCTTCGACGTCGGCGCAATCATCGGCAACCTGCTTATCGCCTATCTGTCGCAGCCAGGGCACGAGACAACGGCCGGCGATCGGCGCTCGTATCGCGACTACCTGCTGGCGCAAGCGCAAGCGCTGTGGGAAACCTTCCAGGACTGCTTTGCGCGGTTGTGGCGCGAACGTGTTGCCGGCGCGCCGGGCGGCGACATCTACCAGCCACGGCTCAATGTCGATGCGCCGGATCTGATCCAGATGGCGATCGATGCCCGCCTCGGCGCGATCTGGAGCGATGCGCTGGGCTTTGCCGGCTGCAAGATCATTCGCCGCATCGTTGGCCTGGCGCATGTTGAGGACTTCGAGGGCATCGAAGATCGGGATGTGCGCGCGGCGTGCGAGGGCAACGCGCTGCGGCTGGCCCGCGATCTGCTGGTCAACCGGGCCGGCTACCCGGGCATCAAGGCTCTTATCGATGCGGTGAAGCAGTACGCATGAAGATCAACGGTACCGAATATCGCTCGATTGCGCTGTCTGCGAACGGCTGGTCGGTCCGGATCATTGATCAACGCAAGCTTCCGTGGAGTCTTGAATTTGTCGAGCTGACTTCTGCGGAGATGACGTCGCAGGCGATAAGGCAGATGTGGACCCGTGGCGCTCCGCTGATCGGCGCCACCGCGGCCTATGGTCTTTGCATGGCGCTGCGGCAGGATCCGTCGGATCACTCTCTGGAGCGTCACTATCAGATGTTGCTCGAGGCTCGGCCGACAGCGGTCAATCTGCAGTGGGCGTTGCATAGGGTGAGGGAGGCGGCGAAATTGCTTCAGGGCGAGCAGCGCGTCGCGGCGGCGTACGCGTGTGCCGCGGCTATCTGCGACGAGGACGTCAACAATAATCATGCCATTGGCGAGCACGGACTTAAGTTGTTGCAGGCGTACGCGCGCGAGGACGGCTTGGTGAATGTTCTGACACACTGCAACGCCGGTGCGCTGGCGACCGTCGACTATGGTACCGCGCTGGCTCCGATCTATCGGGCACAGGAAGCAGGCATTGCCGTGCACGTATGGGTCGATGAAACACGGCCGCGCAATCAGGGGGCACTGCTGACCGCGTATGAGCTTGCGCAGCACGGAATAGCGCACACAGTGATCGCCGATAACGCAGGCGGGCTGCTGATGCAGCAAGGTAAGGTGCACGTTTGTCTGGTCGGAGCCGATCGTGTGGCACGCAACGGCGATGTCTGTAACAAGATCGGCACCTATCTGAAGGCACTGGCGGCGCGTGACAATCACGTGCCGTTCTACGTGGCGTTCCCGTATTCCACCTTCGATCCATCCCTCGGCAGCGGGGCCGAGATCGTCATCGAGGAGCGCGACTCAGACGAGGTGACTTCGATTCAAGGCCACGGGCGCAGCGGAGAGCTGTCAACGGTGAAGCTCACAGACTCCAGCGCCGCCAATCCCGCCTTCGATATCACGCCTGCCCGGCTGGTGACCGGCTATCTGACCGAGAAGGGCATCGCTGAAACAATGACCGCAGGTACTTGACGAGCTGGCGGCGTCGATAGGAACGTAAGCATCGAGCGACAACGGAGCGAATCCATATGGCAAGCAAGGTTTGGTTCATCACCGGTACTTCCAAGGGCTTTGGGCGCGTCTGGGCCGAGTCGGCATTGGCGCGAGGTGACCGCGTGGTCGCCACCGCACGGGATGTCAAAACGCTCGCGCCGCTGGTGCAACGCTACGGCGAGCAAATCGCGGCGATCACGCTGGACGTCACGAATAAGGCTGCGGTGGATGCCGCCGTCACCGGGGCTCAGGCGCGCTTCGGCCGACTCGATGTGCTGATCAACAACGCCGGCTATGGCCTGTTCGGTGCGATCGAGGAGGTCAGCGAGGCAGAAGCGCGAGCGCAGCTGGAAACCAACCTGTTCGGTGCCCTATGGGTCACGCAGGCGGTATTGCCCATCATGCGGGCGCAGCGCTCCGGTCACATTATTCAGATCTCATCGATCGGCGGTGTAAACGCTTTCCCGACGGTTGGTCTTTATCACGCCTCGAAGTGGGGTCTGGAGGGTTTCAGCCAGTCGCTCGCGGCCGAGGTTGCCGGTTTCGGTATCAAGGTGACCATCGTCGAACCTGGCGGCTATGCCACCGACTGGGGCGGCCCGTCCGCCAAGCACGCGCAGCCGATGACCGCGTACGACGATGCGCGGGCGGCGATCGCCGCATTTCGCGCCGGAAACATCCCGGGCGATCCGGACGCCACAGGTCCGGCGATGCTGAAGCTGGTCGACGCCAAGGATCCGCCGCTGCGCATCTTCTTTGGTTCTGCCGGATTACCGATGACCCGTTCGGAGTACGCAAAGCGGATCGAGAGCTGGGAGAAGTGGAACGAGCTCGCCGTGGAGGCCCAGGGCGACCTGGCGAAGAAGCGCAAAGCGCAATAGCTCTCTTCCGATCTACGGGCATTGGATCCCAACGGAGGCATTCATGTCGGCTGGCGAGACAGGGGAGTGGCTCTTTTCGTATGGAACATTGCGGCAACCCGAAGTGCAGATCGCAAATTTCGGGCGCCTTCTGCAAGGTTTTCCGGATACGCTCGCGGGATATTCCCTGTCGGTGGTGGATATCGTCGACCGGAAAGTGATCGGCGTGAGTGGCGCCTCGCGCCACCCCATCATTCGATTTACCGGAAACTCGAGCGATGAGGTGGCTGGAATGGTGTTTCAGGTCAGCGCGGGCGAGCTTACAAAAGCCGACGCCTACGAAGTCTCCGACTACCGGCGCATCGCAGTCCAGCTGCGCTCGGGGAGGACGGCATTTGTATACGCTGCCTTCGAATCGTGACGCCGGGCGATCAGCAGAAGCTTACTGTTGATCGCCCGAATTGACCGTCAGCCGTATCGTCAACAAATCCAGCTTCTTCCGCATATCGTTCACCTGCGCAGCCGACACAGCCGCTGCCTGATTGCCCCAGCTATTGCGGATGAACGTGGAAACATCGGCGATCTCCTGGTCGGTGAGTTTCCATGCAAAGCTGGGCATAGCCAGCGGCGAAGGCCGCGACGCACTGGTCCCAATACGGGTGCCGGCCAGGATCAGGTGCTCGAGCCCTGCGGGATTCGCCTGTTGCAGCATGGCATCGTGACCGAGGGGTGGAAACAGGCGCGATTGGCCGACACCGTCTTCCAGGTGGCAAGAGGCGCAAGCGTCCGAATAAATCTCAGCGCCGCGGTGCATGGCATCCGGGTCCGGTGGAGATGTGGCGCCGTCCGGGCTCGCCGGCCGGCTCTTCAAGTAAGCGGCGATGGCGCGGCGGTCCTCATCGTTGATGAGCGATGTGGAGTACGTAATCACGTCTGCCATGGGACCGCCCGCGCCGGCGTGAGCGTTACGTCCGGTGGCCAGGTATTCAGCGATGTCCTCGGCGTTCCAGCCGCCCAGGCCGGTGTGGGCATTGGCCGTCAGATCCGGAGCGACCCAGCTCTCGAGGTCGCCGCCGTGGAAATCCTGCGCGGATTTATCGGCGCCCAGGCGATTTTTGGGTGTATGACATCCGCCGCAGTGTCCAAGGCCGTTGACCAGATAGGCGCCCCGATTCCACTGCGCCGACTGGCTGGGATCGGCCTGGAAATCATGCGTGTCGAGAAACAGTAGATTCCAGCCGCCTACCATGGCCCGAATGCTCAGCGGGAACGGCAGTTTGTTCTCGGGCGGCGTGTAATGAACCGCGGGCGTGGTCTTAAGATAAGCGAAAATCGCGTCATCATCGGCGCGGCTGACACGCCGGAACCACGGATAAGGGAAGGCGGGATACAGATTCTCTCCGTGCGCGCCCTTGCCATCGTGCATCGCGTGATAGAACTGGTCACTCGTCCAGGCACCGATCCCGGTCTCCCGGTCGGGAGTGATGTTGGAGGAATAGATCACGCCGAACGGCGTCTTGAGGCCGAGCCCACCTGCGAACGGTGCACCGCCATCCCCCAGATGGCAGGACACGCAATCCCCCGCAGCCACCAGATACTGGCCGCGCAGCAGTTGAGCCGCGTCGCTCGCCGCGTTATCGATCGGTTTGGTCAGCAGCGCGGTAGGGCTCAGTGCATCGCCCGGGTGTGCGGGCAGCGGCGGCATCTGACTCAATGCAAAGCCGGCACCGCCGAGGATCGCCGCGGTGACTGCGATGACGAGGAGCGGCGTGCGCAAATGTGCCCAACGAGTCATCGACTAGGTCCGCACCAGAGGACCTGGCGCCTTCAGGTACTGCGACTTGATGGCGGCGGCCGAGTAGTAGGCGAGCGCTGCCAGCGTGGCAGTCGGGTTGTAGCCGGCGTTTTGCGGGAAAGCGCCGGCGCCCATCGAGAAAACGTTCGGCACATCCCAGGTCTGCAGATACTTGTTGACCACGCTGTTCCTGGGGTTGTCTCCCATGATGGCGCCGCCGGTGTTGTGCGTGGTCTGGTAGGGCACGACGTTCCACGCGCCGGTGCGGCGGTTCAGCTTGATCTCGCGCGGGTTCATTGCCCGCGCGACTTCGGCTGCGCGGTCGGTCAGATAGTCGGACATCTTGTGATCGTTGCCGGTGAAATCGAATGTCATCCGCAGCATCGGTCGGCCGTGAATGTCCCGATAGGTGGGGTCAAGGTCCAGGTAGTTGCCGCGGGCGCTCATGCAGGAGCCGTGAATACTGAGCGAAAATGATCGCAGGTAGTTCTTCGCGGCCGCGTGCTTCCACTCAAGGCCCCAGTTGGGCGTACCCTCAGGGGTGTAGATCATCTCGATCGGACGCCCGCCGGTCACCATGCCGGCGATATAGGCGCCGCCGATGAAGCCCAAGCCCGAGTGGTCAAAGTTATCGCCGTTGAAGTCATCGATGACGGTTGCGAGCGCGCCTGCGCCAATGAACGGATTGATGATCTTGTCGTCAAAGAACACATTGACCGATGACATGGTCTGATAGGCGTAGTTCTTGCCGACCACGCCTTCGCCGGTTTTTGGATCGTAGGGCTTGCCGATGCCCGATAGCAGCAACAGCCGTACGTTTTGCAACACGTACGCCGACAGGATCACCATCTCGGCCGGCTGAAAAAACTCTTCGCCCGCGCTGTTGACGTAGGTGACGCCCGTGGCGCGCTTGCGGTCGGGGCTGAGCTCCACGCGCAGCACTTCGCATTCCGTCTTCAGCGTGAAGTTCGACTTCTGCATCAGGTACGGCAGGATGGTGGTCTGCGGACTGGCCTTCGAGTAATTGCCGCAGCCAAACTTCTCGCAGAATCCGCAATAGGTGCAGGCGCCCAGCTGCGCGCCCAATGGATTGGTATAGGCCTCGGACAAGTTGCCGGTCGGGTGCGGGAAGGGGTGTCGCCCGAGTTCTGCCGCCGCCTTTCCGAACAGGGTGGGTCCATAGGTCTGCGACATCGGTGGCGTCGGATACTCGTTGGCCCGCGCACCCTCGAAGGGATTGCCGCCGGGCTGGATCTTGCCCCGGAGATTTCCCGCCTTACCGCTGGTGCCGCAGACTTTATCGAACTGGTCATAGTGCGGCTCCAGCTCGTCATAGGTGATGCCCCAATCCTGGACTGTCATGTCGTAGTCGGAGACCGCCTTCTTGCCGTAGCGCTGCTGGTTGTGGCTGCGGGTGAGAAAATCGGTCGGCAGGAATCGCCAGATCTGGCCGTTCCAGTGCACGCCGCCACTGCCGACGCCGGTGCCGAGCAGGAAGGAGCCCAGATGGCGCATCGGCAGCGCCTCCTGATTGACGTTATTGCGGATGGTCAGTGTGTCGTCCGACACATTCTGAAACAGGTGGTGGCGCCACATGTATCGCAGTTCATCCTGTGCGAATCCGGTGGCGAAGTCGGTGGCGGTGTCGCGCCATGGGCCGCGCTCGAGCGCCACCACGTTCAAGCCGGCGTCGCAAAGCTGCTGTCCCATGATGGCGCCGGTCCAGCCGAACCCGACCAGCACTGCATCAACCGGAGTCAAGGTTGTGGTCATGGTCAGGCTTTCCGCCAACCGGGCCGGCCTTTGAAACCGACCGTCGGATAAGGTACGCGTTCGCCGTGACGCGAGACCCATTCCTTGTAGTCGTAGTGCGCGCCGGGGAAGCCGATCATCTTCCAGGCGGCCATATCCTTGTTGCCTCCATAGATCGGGTCGGAAAAGTAGCCCTCCTTGGTGTTCTGTAACAGCATGGCGAAGAAGGATTTGCTGTCCACGCCGTTGTCCAGCGCAATCTCCCCGCTTTCAAGTCCTTTCAAAACCTTATCCTGGTCGGCCGGCGCGAGCCGGGCAAACGCTGGGCTGCCCAAATGGGTGCCGACGTACGCGTCGATGGCGGTGATCGCCGCGCGATAGAGTTGAGCGGGACTGTACCGGCTCTGATAGCCCTGTTCCGGCGTGCCTTTGGGCCAGGGGCCGCCGAGGTAGTAGTGATCGCCGCGCCCGAACGGTCCGGCGAGCTGATGATCCAGGAAGAAGGGCACGTTCGCCTCCACGGCGCCGGGCCCTACCGGATCGTCCGGGATCAGCCGACCGACGGCCGCTTCGATGAAGGCCGCTTCGGTCGGTGTGAAGTACTCATACTGGGAGCCCGAGGCTTCCGGCGGCGCATCCGCGGTTCCCTCCTGCCAGGGCACCGAGCCGTGAAACACCTGAGGCGGTCCACCCAGCTCCCCATCGTGCACGGCGGCCGCCGAAACGCCGCCCACTCCCAGGGCGACCCCGCCGATCAGGAAATCACGGCGATCAAGGCTCGCTTTCGTCGACATAGCGGCTACTCCGGTGACCCGTCAGGGGCATTTCCTTCAGACCGATGTTTTCGCTTATTTGTACGCTGCGGCAAATGTACAGTTAAGGTGAACCTGATTTAAAGAGCGGTCAAGAGTCCGCCTTGGCGCATGCGTCGGAGCTGAAATTTTGTGATCTGTCCTGGCGCCGCGAACCTTTGCCGCCGCAGCCGGAGCCATGCGAGACTGATAGCGAATAACCGCCAGCACTGAAGATTCGCCTGGCGCGGGGAAGAATGATGCATCAAATCGAGTGGATCGGAACCATGCTGTCCGAGTTCACGGCGTCCGCGCTACTCCTGGGTGCCGGTTTTCTTGTTGGCCGATATCGGGAGCGCAAGCGCTTGAAGGGCAGGGACCTGCACCAATACGATTTTTACCCCTATGTCGCTACGCCTGAGAAGTTCGCCGAATTCAGCCTGAAAGATTTTCGACTGGGATTGCACTATCTGTTGAGGAATGCGGATCCGCGAGCTGCACGTCAGTTGATATTCATCGGCGAACAGAATCAGGTCCGGCAGCTGCTGTCCGCCGAGGAACTGCGCGCTTATGAGCGGCTGTTCAAGAAATATCACGGCGCGAGTGTTACCGACGACTCGCATGCCTTTATGGAGAATTATCGCAACATCGCTCGACTCATCGGTCGAACGTTTCCCCACATGGGGATCGAGATTCTGGTCCACGACCTTTCGAATCCGACGCGGTCAATCTGCTGTATCGAAAGTGGTGAAGTCACCGGGAGAAGTCTCGAAATGGGGACCACTACGCTGCTGGTCGATTTAATGAAGCGCGTAAGCCAGAAAGAGGACAAGCTCAATTACGAACTGAATATCGGTGCGCGAAGATTCAAATGCACCACGATGCCGATCGTGCGCAAGGATTACGGCATTGTTGGTGCGATTTGCATCAACATCGACACCAACTACATCCGCGACGAGGTACTGCAGTCGGCGGAGCGTACTGCTGAGTTCTTCCGCTACTACTGCCATACGGGTATGCAGGTCGATGAGAACATCCTCAGCAAGGAGGAGTATCGACTCGCGCTGTCAGGCAAGCGACATTTTCGCGATACTGCGGCGGCGCACATCTGAGCGATCAGCGGGGCGGATTCCCGGTCCGCAGGCGCGAGCTCGTCGAGTTCAGGACTTGATGAAACTCAGCAGGTCGGCGTTAATCGTATCCGCCTGCGTGGTGCACATTCCGTGCGGAAAGCCCTTGTAGGTCTTCAACGTCGCGTTCTTGACTATTTTAGCGGTCAGCGGACCCGAATCCGCGTACGGCACGATCTGGTCGTCGTCGCCGTGCATGACCAGAGTCGGGACGGAAATCTTCCTCAGGTCTGGGGTGAAGTCCGTTTGCGAGAAGGCCACGATGCCATCGTAGTGGGCCTTGATGCCGCCCATCATGCCCTGGCGCCACCAATTCTGGATGACTCCTTCGTAGACTTTGGCCCCGGAACGATTGAAGCCGTAGAAAGGACCGGCCGGGAGGTCGTGGTAGAATTGCGCGCGGTTGGCGGCGACCTGAGCTTGAAAGCCATCGAAGACTTCCTTCGGCAGGCCGCCAGGATTAGCCGCCGTCCTGACCATGATGGGGGGCACCGAACTGATCAAGACCGCTTTCGCCACCCGGTTTTCGCCGTGGCGTCCAATGTAGTGTGCCACTTCGCCGCCGCCGGTGGAGTGGCCCACGTGGATGGCGTTCTTCAGATTGAGATGTGCGGTCAGTGCGGCCAGATCGTCCGCATAGTGGTCCATGTCGTGTCCGTGCGCGGTCTGCGTCGAACGGCCATGCCCGCGACGGTCGTGGGCAATGACGCGATAACCGTGGTTCAGAAAGAACATCAATTGAGTGTCCCAATCGTCGGCTGACAGGGGCCAGCCGTGACTAAATACAATCGGCTGACCTTTGCCCCAGTCCTTGTAGTAGATCGTGACCCCGTCCTTCGTGGTGATTGTGTCCATGGATGTCTTTCCTTCGCTATTCACTAGTCAAATTTTGCGCCGGCGCGGAGCTCGATTGCGCAGTAATCGTACCGATCCAGATCCATTAAGTCATGCCTGAGATGCCGCGTGCGCTTTGTGCTGCGGGCACCCGCGGGGACACGAGGCTCGCCAAATCAATACCAGCCGTGGAAAATAGCTTTCGCGGCACCAACCTTGGGAGCTTGATCATGGCCTTACATCGCAGCACGGCTCTGATGGCCGCGCTTGTTGTTGCATTTCTCAACGTTGCCCGGGTTGTGAGCGCGGATGAGGTTGCAAACCAGGCCGATGTGGCCGTCGCACCTCAATACGCCAGTGCGCACGTCTATGTCGCACCCAAGACATTCGACCGCTTCGTGGCGAGTGTGTTGGCAACGTTCGGCGGCTCGAAGACCGAACAGGCAGTGTTGCAGATCACACCGACAAGAAGTCAGACCACCTGGCAGGCGGTCAGGACGCCAGTCGGGGTGTTTTCGGTGTTCGGCTTCAAGACGCCCATTCCCCATCCTTTTGGGCTCGAGCGAGGCGGCTATCTGGTGACCGACATGGATGTCGCTGTTAAATCCGCCAGGGAACATGGCGCGGAAGTCCGGGTTGCTGTATTTCCCGATCCGATCGGCCGGGATGTCATCATCGACTGGCCCGGTGGAGTGTCCATGCAGCTCTATTGGCACACGAGTGCGCCCAAGGCGCCTTCGTTGATGAGTATTCCGGAGAACCGCGTCTACGTCTCCGCGGATCGTGCTGATGCATTCATCGAAGATTTCATCGCATTCGCCCATGGAAAGATCACGTCGGACGAGGCTCAGGCCCCGGGCATCGAGATTGGCCGGCCAAGCGAGCGTTACCGCCGCGTACGCATCGAGTCCAAATTCGGCAAGATTACGGTCCTTGTGACCGACGGCCACCTACCGTACCCGTATGGGCGTGAAGTCTTTGGCTTCGAGGTCGCGGACCTTTCGGACACGTTACGCAAGGCAGAGGCGGCGGGCGTCAGTGTTCTGATTCAACCCTACACCGCCGATTCGCGCCAAGCCGCCCTGGTGCAATTTCCAGGCGGTTATATCGCGGAGATCCACTCGCTGTTGAACAGCAACTAACCCGCCAAAGCCATCAGGAGCGAATTGGACGGCGCGAAGAACGTCGAACCCGTGATTGCAGTTGAATAATCGAGGATGCGGTCGTGATGGCCGGTCTTGCCGCCCACGAACATGTTGTGCAGCATTTGCTCTATCACCCAAAGGTTTCTGGCATAGCCAATAAAGTAGGTGCCGTACTCGGCGTGCCCGGGCCGTCCAAATGGCATGTTGTCACGCAAAATATCGTGCTCAACCCCATGCTCATCCACGATGGTAGTCAAGGTCTTGTGTGATTCCACACCGGCGGCATCCTCCAGCTCCACATTGTCTGGTTTCGATCGACCAATAATGGCTTCTTGCGATGCGGTGTCCAGCGCATGCCACCTATCGAGCTGATGCAGGTATTTTTGCACGACGATGTAGCTGCCACCCTCGAATTGGGCATCGTCGGACTGAACCAGGGTCGATTGGCCAATCGCGCCACCTGTGGGGTTCTCGGTACCGTCGACAAATCCCAATAGATCCCGGGAGTCATAGTAGCGAAAACCCTGCACCTCATCTTCGACGGTCACGCAATCGCCGAGCGCTTGCAACAACAAGCGTTCGAAATCGAAGCACATATCAGGCCGGTCCGCTCGAATGTGAAACAGCAGGTCCGCGGGCGTAGCCGGTGCGGTATGCACAGGTCCGCGAATCTCGGCAAAACGGCGCAACTGCGCCGGGCGTTGCGGCCGGTGGAGTCGATCCCAGGCATCGCTGCCGATACCGACATTGCACGACAAGCGGCCTTGCAAATCCCGGAACCCCACCGCTCTGGTAAGAGCTCCGATATCGCTGATGACCTCCAGTACGCGCGTGAGAGCCTGCGCAGCCGGGTCAATCGTAAGAACCAGAAAAACGGCGGCCTTCGACAGCGGAGTCACAATACTTTGAGGTTCAATGGGTACGCGGTCCATGGAATCTGTCATCGTATTGACCTCACCTAGATGCACTAGACACAAGCATGCAAGGCATCTGTGGCAGATGCAAAACATGGGTGGATAGCACCAATGTCGTCGATGCAACGGGTGGCGCAGCGCCGAACAGGCGGACGAGACTGTTGGGGCGAAGTATGTCGCCCAACTCTAGGGCGCCATGCGGCGCTGCCTTTTGGCGCCGCATAGTCTTGCTCTCCTCTCAACAGGATGTGCGCGGGCTCGTGTCTGCTCGGCCAGCGAGTGAGGCGCGCCGGGCGATCGAAGTCCCATGCCCGTTGGAGCTTGAAGTCGCCGTTGTGAAGCCAGCCATCCCTCTATGCTCGATCGTGGGATTACCCAACCCGCCGGAGACGCGGTCAGCAGGCACTCCGCACAAAAGCGCTTCGCCATTCTGAGCAGACGCTTGAAAGTGATGACGACGATGGTTTTGTCGTCGCACTCACGAACTGTGCGCGCCAGGAGATTGATTGCCAGTGTCTGAAGTGCGAGCGTCACGACGGGAGTAACCGCCATCTGCACCGACGGCTTCAGCCAGATCTTTTGTTCGAAGTTGAAATGCTGACGCCCACGAAAATCGACGTAATAGCGGAAGTCGCCGTGGCCCGTGAGGGTTCGAGTCGACGGGGAAGCGGTCTGAGGGCAGCGCGACCCCGCCTCATCGATCTGCACGTTCGGCGTGAGAACGGAGTCGGATCTTCTGGTGCTGCGGCGCCCTACGGCATTGTCCGCTTGCGTCATGCGATCGCTCCCCATGTCGCAGCAAAGCTGCCACTTTTATAGCAGATAATACTGCTATAATTGTGGCAGGTCAATGAAGCCGGTAGAATCGAGACCGCCATCGGAGGTGTCTGTTGATTGTTGCGCTTAGAGGCGTTGGCGGATGAACGGCGGCGGCAGGGCCGAATTTGCCCGCTCCGCAATGGCCGCCGTAGAACCCCTGGTGCAGCTGTTCCTGGAGCTCGGTATTACCAGTCCTGAGGCGGAAAGCCTGCTGCGCAGCCTGTATGTACATAAGGCGCACGAATGGCTGACCCACTCGAGCCCAAGCGGCGAAAGCCCGTCGGATGTGCGTGTATCACTGGTGACGGGCGTGCACCGGAATTTTGTGCGGCGCATCCTCGAGGACTCGCCAAGGATTGCCGCGGCCCGGGAGCAGAAGGGGCACCGCGCCGAACGACTGCTCGATGCGTGGTACTCCGATCCTGCTTACCTCGATAGCAGCGGCAAGCCGCGCGACCTGTCGGAACGAATGCCGGAACCCAGCTTCCATTCACTGGCGAGCCGCTACATTCCTGGAGCGACGCCGGGCGTGGTGCTTGAGGAGCTGAGGCGCGCGGGGGTGGTTCAGCTGCTTGCCGAGCATCGCGTGCGGGTGCGTAGTCGGACGTTTCGATTGCATGGTCTTAACGCGAGCAATATCGGAGAGATAGGTCAGCGAGGTCGGGAGCTGCTGGAAACGCTGATTCACAATCTGCGACGGCCGGAAGCGGCGCTCTTCTGCGATTCGATGACTTCGATAGAGATCGACCCCGCCAGGCTCCCCGTCGTTCGCGACCTGATCGCGCGCCGGGCAAGCACGTTTCTATCGGCACTGGGCCAGGAATTCTCTGCCGAGGCCAGCACGTCAAGGCGCGCCAAGTTCAAGCGGGGCGTCAGGGTTGGACTGACAGCCTATGCGACCGAGCGGTCTTAAAACTAATAAGGGTTAACCCGGCCGTGGCACAGGGAAATCGAAATGGCAAACCGGCTCGCGCTCTATCGGCGCGCGGCGCAAACTGGCCGTATGGGCCAAGCGACGAGCTTACCCGAGACGATCTTGCGCGAGAATTGATCGGCGTGTGCATGCAAGCGCTGAAGACCTACGGCTTGGATGACAGGAGACTCGCGCGTTTGGCGGCAGCGGTGGCAAAGGAGAGGCTGCCGGGCGTTTCGCGCTCCGCACTTTTGCTGTCGGACATTGAGCGGCTGAGCAAGACCATTAACAAGTGGGGCGAAGATCCGCATTATCTGGATGCGACGGGCCGGCCTGGCGTCTTGCCGATAGCCGGAGAAAAGCATTGCTTCGCTGAGCTTGCCCGGGCGTTCTTCCCGAAGCGCAATTGCCTCGATGTCGTCACCCTCGGATGCAACACTCACGTCATGGAGCGGGTCGGCCTCAAGAAGGTCGCTATGATCAACAACGCTGTTTTATTTCCTGGAAACCACAGTCTTACACTGGCCCACACGGTAAGGACGGTGAGGCGCTTTCTGGGCACTGCGCATTACAACCGCCACGTTAGCGCCGATGCCGTCTTTGGATTGCCCGATCGGGCCGCTGATGTGGATATTTCGGCGCAGGATTTTGTGGAGTTCGTGTCGATGATTCGACCGCAGATAAGCGGCCTGGTCGAAATGACCGACCGGTGGTTGATTCAACGATCGCGGCTGCGCCGAAACCGGCTCAAAAGGAAAAGGCTTGCCGGGATTCAGGTGTTCGTGTTCAGGGAATAGGCCGTCGTTCCTGGTTAGAATAAGCGGATTCCACGAAACAAACGGCATTAACCTGCACTACCTGCGAACCGGAGGGGGCAAACCACCGCTGGTTCTGCTGCATGGATTGGTTGGCAACGGAGCTTGCTGGGCTCCTTTGGCTCGCTCGCTCGAGAATGAATATGATGTGCTGATGCCGGACGCCCGCGGACACGGTGATTCGAGCACTCCGCTGCATGGCTACCGGTACGAGGATCACGCGGCCGACATTATTGGACTCATAAGAGGCCTCGGACTTTCCGCTCCGGTTCTGCTGGGGCACTCAATGGGAGGCATGACGGCGGCCGTGGTTGCGAGCCTAGCTGCCACGATCATCCGTGCTGTCATCCTGGTCGATCCGACATTCTTGACGCCGCAGCGCCAGCGCGAGGTTTGCGACAGCGATGTCGCCGAACAACACCGCCGACTTCTCAGCCAGGATAGGTGCGACGTGTTGGCAAACTTACGCAACCGACACCCGCATCGTTCGCCTGAGATTTTAGAACTCATAGCCAACGCGCGGCTGCAGACGTGGATGAGCGCGTTTGACGTTCTCACACCACCTAACCCTGAATACCACCAGTTGGTGAATACAATCGACGTGCCGATCCTATTTATCATGGGAGATGCTGGTGTCGTTTGCCCTGAGACGGCAAGCGAGCTGCAGGGTATAAACTCCCGCATTCGAGTCGAACTGATCCAGGGCGCCGGCCATGCGGTTCAGTACGACCAACCCGAGCGCTTTGAGACGGTGGTCCGGTCTTTCTTAAAATCGCTTCGAGCCGCAATACCCTGTAAAAGATGACAGCTGCACCGGTGGCTCTACCGTGCTTGAATTCCTGCCCATGGGGAATGCGAACCGCGTCTCAAATGTCATTGGTAATTTTTGCCAAATGGCGCAGGCACAGAAGTCTGCAGCCTATGATCACGTGATCAGTTCCGAGGCTATCTGATTCGTGGTCCTGACCGCTGGAGACTCTGGCCGTTGCCTGTGCCGCAATTGTCGATGCGAGAGGCCAATCGACAATGCAGTCGCGCCGGCGGCAGTTGTCAACTCATCCCTTACAGCGCCGGGCGCGCGTGGAATTGCCTATCAGTGCCTGTGCGCCGGCCCGATGCGGCTTGCGCGACGTCGGCGAAGGGCATGAGGCATCGCATTCTCGTCGTAGATGGTAGCCCAAGCGAGCTGTCGTCGATCTCGAGCGTGTTGGAATTTGCGGGCTACGATGTCGATCGCGCTGGCGATGCCTCGCAGGCGCTGGCGATCGCCAATGAGGTCATTCCGGCCTTGATTCTCATCGATATCGCCACCCCTGATCTGGATGGTATCGCCCTTATTCGTCGGCTGAAATCCGATGCAAGACTCACCGACGTATCGATCGTCGCGCTCTCTGCCACAGCTGAGCAGGCGGACTCCGAGAAGGCGCGTGAGGCCGGAAGCCGCGGATATATCGCGAAGCCAATCGACAATCAGGAGCTCCCTAGGCAGGTAGCAGCTTTTCTGCCGTCGGGGACTTCGACGGTGCTAATCGTCGATGATCACCCCAAGCACCTGGATTTGCTGCGCGTGCAGTTGGAATCCCACGGGCATACGGTGCTGGCTGCGCACAATGGCGTCGAGGCGCTGGAGATCCTGGAGGGCGAGGGGGCGCGGGTCAGCGGCATCGTTTCCGACATCCTGATGCCTCAAATGGATGGCTACAGCTTGTGTCTCGAAGTGAGGAAAAGCAAACGCTACGGCGGCCTGCCGTTCATCCTCTACAGCGGTACGCACAATTCCGAGGAGGATCGGCAGTTGGCGCGATCGGTGGGAGCCGACGCCTACATTGAGAAACCGGCAACCATCGAAACCATCCTCACGGGGCTGGAATCTGCTACCGGAAAGCATCGCCTGCAAGTCGTGGCGGAGACGCTACCGCTGATCCAAACACCGGTGCTCAAGCAATACAGCGAATCTCTGGTTCGCAGGCTCGAGGATAAAAGCGCGGAGCTGGGGCGCGCTTGCGATGAGTTAGCGCAAACCGAAGCTCGTCTGTCAGGGATGGTTGACGCGGCTTTGGATGCTATCGTCACGATCGACGACAGCCACAACGTCGTGCTTTTCAACCCTGCTGCCGAGAAGATGTTTGGCTACAGCAAGGAGGAAGCTCTCGGGCAATCATTGGATACCTTTATTCCACAGCGCTTCCGTACGATGCATCGACAGCAGATCCAGATGTTCGGGAATACCGATTTAAAGGCGCGTTCCATCGGACTACGGACGGTGTTGGGACTACGTCGTGACGGGACCGAGATCGCCATCGAGTCTTCATTCTCGAAACTGGAGACAGCGCAGGGACGGCTTTACACCGTATTTCTTCGCGACATAACCGAACGTATCAGGGTAGAACAGGCATTGGCACGCAGCGAAGCCGCACTGCGGCAGGCGCAACAACTCGCGAAGCTCACTCATTTTGTCACGGGCCCCGGAGGAGCGCTCGAGGACTCGGCCGGTACGCTGGCAGAATTCATCGGAGCAGACGCCAGCCAGATGCCCGGTAGCATCCGCAGCTGGCTTCAACTTGTGCACCCAAACGATCGAGCCCGGGTTCGAGCGCTGGCCGTTCACGCGGCGCGCGCGCCTGTGCGCACGGACGCCGAATATCGCCTGCGACACGGCACAAGTTGGATTCACGTCCATCATGTCATGGCCCCATTACCAACGCCCGATGATGGCGTCGTCCATCAGTTGTGGTGGTTCCACACTCTGCAGGATATATCGGCTCGGAAGGAGGACACGTTTAGAATTCGCCGCCTGAACCGCGTCCTGTCGGTGCTCACGGCAATCAACGCGCTCACGACCCGCACGACCGATCGGGGCGAGTTACTCCAGGAAACGTGTCGAATTATCGTTGAAGCCGGCCACTTTCCGAAGGCATGGATCGGGTTGGTCGACGACGCCGGCCAGCTTCAATTTGTGGCAGGGTACGGTGCGACCGAAGCGTTCTATCGCAGTCTTAAGTTGATGTTGAGCGATGGCTCTCGCAACGACAGTAATTTTGCCTCGAGAGCTCTGACCGAATTGCGGCCGGTTGTGGTCAATGACCTGCAGGGCAGGCCAAATGTGTTGTCGGATGTGGTGGAAACCGGATCCCGCGCGATCGCGGTGCTGCCACTCATGATTGAAGGAAAGGGCGTGGGAGTGCTTTCGATGCACGCCGAGGTCGCCGGCTTCTTTGACGAGGAGGAAATGAAAGTGCTGCGCGATCTGGCCGCGGACATTTCCTATGCACTCGCACACTTGCGTAATTCGGAGCACATCCAGTACCTCGCCAACTATGATGGTTTGACGGGCCTGCCTAATCGTGGACTATTCAGCGAGCGGCTCCTACAGGCCATGCAGAAGCAGGACGCTAACGACGCAATACTGGCGGTGATTCTCATCGACCTGGAGCGCTTCAGGCGCATCAACGAGATCGTCGGTCGCGCGGCAGGCGACGAACTGCTGCAGCTGGTTGCACGACGTCTGCAACAGGTCAACGGCACGGTTGCGCGCATCGGCGTGGACGTGTTTGCTGTTGAGGTCCACGCCGAGCATTCGATTACAGAGGTAGCTCGCGCATTTGACGAAGTTGTCACGCGCTGCCTGGAGGAGCCGTTTTGCGTCGCCGACCAGGAATTGCGCATCGGCTGCCGCGGTGGCATTGCCGTGTTTCCCGGAGATGGCGCGGACCCGGAAACGCTTCTGAGCAGCGCTGAAATGGCGTTGCGTCGCGCCAAGATCGCCACAGAACCCTATGTATTCTATGCCCCCGATCTGAACGCGCGGGCGGCAGAAGCCCTCAACCTGGAATCCAGGCTGCGTCGCGCTGTGGATCGCGATGAGTTTGTTCTCTATTACCAACCGAAGGTCACCCTTTTCGACCGGCGCATTTCCGGCGTGGAGGCCCTGATTCGCTGGCAAGACCCCGACAACGGCCTCGTCGCGCCCGGGCAGTTCATTCCGATGCTCGAGGAGTGCGGTCTGATTGACGTAGTTGGGCGCTGGGCTCTTCGTCAAGCGCTGCTGGATCAAGCGAAATGGCGCGCCGCTGGATTGCCGGCGCCGCGTGTGGCGGTGAATGTGTCGGCACTGCAATTGCGCAGGGAAGATTTTGCCCAGGTAGTGGGCGCCATTGTGCAATCAAACGAAGCTGCCTCGCTCGAGCTGGAAATCACAGAATCAATGATTATGGAGCGGGTTGACCGCAGCATCGGTGCGTTGAAGCAGATTCAGGCGCAGGGCGTGACTGTAGCCATCGACGATTTTGGTACCGGCTATTGCTCGCTGTCATACCTTGCCAAGCTGCCGGTGAACTGTTTGAAGATCGACCGCACGTTTATTGTAGAAATGGCCGAGGGGCCCGATGGACTAGCCATCGTGTCGAGCATTATTGCGCTCGCCCATTCTCTGAAGCTCAAGGTCGTGGCCGAAGGCGTCGAGACGGAAGAGCAGGAGCGTATACTGCGCTCGCTGTCCTGCGATGAAGCGCAGGGTTACCTCTTCAGCGGACCGGTACATTATGAGGCAATGGAGGCGCTTCTTCGCGGCGCCGGCGTGCTGTCTCCGCAGAAGGTCCAGCGGATGTGAACTATATCGAGCGTCGCGTTGTGTCAAGCATTGTTGTGGACGATTTTTACTGAACGGAAACCGTTATGAAGAAAGTGAAACCGCAGATGCGAGTAGTGTCCTTCTATCACAAGGGGACTGGAATGTTCCATGCGAGGCATCTGATGACATCTGATCCGAAAGTGATCCCGCTCAATACACCAGCCGATCATATTGCGATCGACGGCGACCATTTTGATCCGCGTTCGCAGCGCGTTGATGTAGCGACGGGCGAAGTGATCGATCAATTGCCACCGCAGCCGAGCCCGGATCATGAATGGAACGCCGCCAGCCGTCGTTGGCAGCTGAGGCCCGAGGTTGCGGCAAGGGAAGAAGCAAGAAAGAGTGCTCTCGAACGTATCCAACATCTTGAGATAAAGGCACTGCGTGCATTGCGGGAGCACGCGCTCGGCGAGGCAGCAGCGACGCAAAGGTTGAGGGCCATGGATGACGAGATCGCGCAGCTGCGTACGTCCTTAGCTGCCTGATACGACAGACCATTCCAGGAAAGGCTTGCCTGGTGCGATCCCCTGCGCCCGCGAGCAGGACGCGATCGCTGGCGCGTCAGCGGGCGAAAACTTGAATTAGAACGTGGCTCCTTCGTTGGGCTCACTGACCGCCCGCTGGAAGCTGCGCCCTGGCGCGCATTCGATGCCGAGCTTCTATATCATTCCTGCCGATCAGGGCGTCGTTGCGGTCGGTGTTCCTTAAACCTATGAGGAAGCTGGTCTCATGGAAATCAAGAAAACTCGGTCAATACTGCTGGTGATGGCTTGCCGATGCGCCATCGCTGTCGTCTCGGGAGCGTGGCTCCTGCCGGTGTCCTTCTCGAGTGGCGGAGAGATGCCATCGTCCCCGATGCTAGGATTTAGCGCCACGCATGCCGACGCCGAGCGCTCGCTGGAGCAACGTTTCGATGCCTCACTCAATGCTGCCGAGCAGGGCGAATGGATGCAGCGCATGGCGAGTGAGCCGAACCAAGTCGGGTCCGCGCACGATAAGGCCAACGCACAATTTATGCTGCAGCAGTTTCGCGCTTGGGGCTGGGACGCGGAAATCGAGACCTTCAGTGTGCTCTATCCGACACCCAAGCGCATCTCGCTGCAAATGATTGCCCCGACTCCATTCACCGCGAAGCTGCATGAGCCCGCCCTCAAGGGCGATCGCACTTCGGGCAATACGGCTGCAGGGCTACCACCCTACAACGTCTATGGGGCTGACGCTGATGTCACGGGTGATCTGGTGTACGTGAACTACGGCATGCAGGACGACTACAAGGAGCTCGATCGTCGCCATATCAGCGTCCAGGGCAGGATCGTGATTGTGCGTTATGGCGGTGGCTTTCGCGGGCTCAAGCCCAAGCTGGCACATGAGCACGGCGCTATCGGGTGTCTGATCTATTCCGACCCGCGTGACGATGGCTACTTCGAGGGAGACGTCTATCCGAAGGGCGGCTGGCGCCCGGCCGACGGCGTGCAGCGGGGCACGGTGGTCGATTGGTCACTCTATCCCGGAGATCCGTTGACTCCTGGGGTAGGAGCCACGGCCGACGCCAAGCGACTGCCGATCGCCGAGGCGGCGAGCATCATGAAGATTCCAGTGCTTCCGCTCTCGTACGCCGATGCGCAACCGCTGCTGGCCGCCATCACCGGGCCGTTGGCACCCGAAGGCTGGCGTGGAGCGCTGCCGATCACCTATCACTTGGGGCCCGGACCGGCGAAGGTGCATTTGCATGTCGAATCGGACTGGGGCCAGAAACCGGTCTACGACGTGATCGCCAGGATTCGTGGCAGTGAGCTGCCCGACGAATGGGTCGTGCGCGGCAACCATCACGATGGCTGGGTGTTTGGGGCCTGGGATCCGCTCTCGGGCAATGTTGCGCTGATGGCGGAGGCCAAGGGGATTGGCGCATTGCTGCAGAGCGGGTGGCGTCCGCGCCGCACGCTGATCTATGCCAGTTGGGACGGGGAAGAGGCGGGAATGCTCGGTTCCACCGAGTGGGCAGAGACGCACGCGCAGGAGCTGCAACGCCATGCCGTGCTGTACTTGAACTCCGACCTCATCGAGCGCGGCTTTCTCGATGCCGCGGGTAGTCCTTCACTGCAGCGGCTGATCACAGAAGTCGGCGGCGGAATACACGATCCGGAAAGCGGTAAAACGGTACTGGAGCGACTGCGCGCCGCGCAGCGCGCGGAGGCTTACAGCGACAGCGACGATCAGGTCCAAAAGCTCGCCGAGGCAGCAGCCTCCGGTGCCGATGTGCCGATCGGGGCACTCGGCTCGGGTTCCGACTTCACGTCGTTTCTGCAGCACCTTGGCATCGCAACACTGAGCGTCCAGTATCAGGGAGAAGGCGATAATGCTGGCATCTATCACTCCAGTTACGACAGTTTCGATCACTACATCCGCTTCGGCGACCCCGGTTTCGCCTACGGACTCGTCGAATCGCAGACCGTGGGACATGTAATGCTGCGTGTCGCTGATGCCGACATATTGCCCATGCAATTTGGCGATCTAGCCGGGATATACGACGGCTATGTCAAGGAGCTGCACAAGCTCGCCGACGGCAAGCGCGAGCATGCGCGAAAGCTCGGTGTGTTGCTCGCAGATCAGGTGTTTGAGATTTCCGCTGATCCGAAGCGACCGGTTGAGCCACCGGCCACGGAGTCCGACGTTCCGTACCTGGACTTCGCGCCGCTGGACAATGCTATCGAGCAGTTAAAGCGCAGTGCCAAAGCCTACGACGAGGCATATCAACATGCGGCGGAGAAAGGCCTGGCGATCGAATCCGCGCAACGCGTGCAGCTCAACCGGTTACTGCAGGGGCTCGAACAAACCTTGATCAGCGACGATGGGTTGCCTGAGCGGCCTTGGTTCAAGCATCTCATTTACGCGCCTGGGAAGTACACCGGATACGCCGCCAAGACGATGCCCGGCGTGCGCGAGGCGATTGAAGCGAGACGCTGGGACGAAGCCAGTCAATACATTGCAATTACGGCACGCGCCCTCGAAGGCTATTGTCAGCGGCTGGATGCGGCCACAGCGTTGCTTCGTGAGTAAGAGCGGCAGCCATACGGCGAGTCAGCACTTGAGGGCCCTAACAGGAGAGTTCGGGCGCATGACGGCCGGCGCGTAAAAATCTACTCCGCGTTGGACTCCGGAAGAAGTTGTACCCTACAAGCACAGTCTCGATGCTATGACGAACTCACCCGCTGGTGCTGTCTCTACTGTGAAGCCGACCAAGACAGGGTGTTCGAATTCCGATCCACCGGTCGGCCAGTCTCGATTTAGACGTCCGGGAAGCCACCATGCGCATGATTCGCCGCGAATTTGTAAAGCTTGCCGCGCTCTCGTTCCCGGGTTTTGCAACTTGGGCATCCCTGGCAAGCGCAGCCGACGATACTAAGCGCGCAGCGAAGCCGCTGCGCATCTTGATTCTGGGCGGCACCGGCTTCACCGGGCCGTATCAAGTGCGTTACGCACTCGCACGCGGTCATCGGATTACGCTTTTCAATCGCGGACAGCAGCCTCATGAGTGGCCGCACGAAGTCGAGGAGTTGGTGGGAGATCGTAATGTCGGCGATCTGAAAGCACTCGAGGGCCGTGAATGGGATGTTTGCATCGACAATCCCACAACGTTGCCGTTCTGGGTCCGAGACGCTGGCCGGGCATTACACGGTAAGGTCAAGCACTACATCTTTGTGTCGACGATTTCAGTCTATGCGAAGGACGATGCGCCCGCCGATGAGTCCGCTGCCGTCGCCACTTATGCTGGCAAGGATGCGATGGCCGAGACGCTGGAATCGCTCCATGCCCACATGGAACTCTATGGACCCCTCAAAGCAGTCAGCGAACAGGAGGCAAAAAGGCGGTTTCCGCACATAACGACTGTTATCCGGCCCGGTCTGATCGTTGGACCGGGCGATCCGACCGATCGCTTCACGTACTGGCCGGTTCGGCTCTCGCGGGGCGGCGATGTGCTGGCGCCCGGAGACGGCGCCGACCCCGTGCAATTCATCGATGCCCGCGACCTCGCCGAGTGGACGATCCGCATGGCTGAATCGCGCACGTTCGGGACCTTCAATGCCACTGGCCCGGAGAACGCGCTCAACTTGCGTGAGATGCTCGCGGATATCGCAAGGGGAACTCATTCGGATGCGCACATCACTTGGGTATCCGCGGATTTCTTGGAGGAGCAGAACGTACAGCCGTGGAGTGACATGCCGGTTTGGGTGCCGGGCCAAGGTGACTCTGCGGGATTCGCAAGGCGCAGCATACGCAAGGCCGTGGCGGCAGGACTTGTGTTTCGGCCACTACCCATGACGGCTGCGGACACACTCGCCTGGTTCAGGGGGCAGTCCGAAGAGCGCCAAGCGAAATTGCTCGCTGGCCTATCACCCGAACGTGAAGCAGCGCTGTTGGCAAAATGGAATGACGGTTCGCACATGCCGGCCTCGTGATCGACGATTTGAGCTCGGCAAAAAGTCTAACGATGGATTCGAAGTCGATGGCGCCGGTCTTCTGATCGAGGGCCGTGCGTTGAGCACGTCCGTTTTAGAAGTTTCTCGCGTTGGGCGCAAATGTTGAGACTATTGAGTCAACACGATGGTG
>Ga0209006_10000804_pt1 | contig 28972 bp, 24 predicted proteins | sample JacPin_JW_Ref_O2_FD_188567 | JGI IMG/M metagenome (GOLD analysis project Ga0209006, IMG submission 188567) | Forest soil microbial communities from Algoma, Ontario, Canada - Jack Pine, Ontario site 1_JW_Ref_O2 (SPAdes) (version 2) | ecosystem: Environmental > Terrestrial > Soil > Boreal...
CGCGGGCGCGGTCGTGGTTGCTGAATTGGCCGCGATCACTTGGATTCGCAAGCGTTACATGGATACGCCGTGGGTTTCCGCGGCGCTGCAAGTCGGGCTGGGAGGCGCGCTGGTGTTTATTACCGGCGTGCTGATCGGAAGTTCTTAGTTCCGGCTCCGGGCTTTTAGATTCTTTGGTTACCAGATGCGCACACGCTCCGTCGGCGCAAGATAGAGTTTCTCTCCCGACTGAACGTCGAAAGCTGAATACCAGGCATCGATATTGCGCACCGTTGCAGCGCGGTACTGCGCGGGCGCATGAGGATCCGTCATCACCTGTTGGCGGAGCGCAGCCTCCCGTGCTTTCGATCCCCAGTTTTGGGCGAAGGCGACGAAGAACTGTTGGTCGCCCGAAAATCCGTCCTGTACCGGCGCAGGTTTGCCGGCGAGCGAAGCGCGATAACCGTCGTAAGCCGCGGAGATGCCGGCCACGTCGGCGATATTTTCCGCGAGAGTTTGCTTCCCGTTCACTGACAGATCGGGGAACGGCTTATAGGTATCGTATTGCGCGGCGAGCTTTGCCGTAGCGGCCTCAAAATGTGCGAGGTCAGCCGAAGTCCACCAGTTGCGTACACGGCCTTTCGAGTCGAACGCGCTGCCTTCGGTATCAAACGTGTGGCTGATTTCGTGACCGATCACTGAACCGATAGCGCCATAATTGGCCGCGGCGGGAGCCAGCGGATCGAAGAACGGCGGCTGCAAAATCGCGGCGGGAAAGTTCAGAGCATTTTGCAGAGGCAGGTTCACCGCATTTACCGTCTGCGGGTCCATGGACCATTCCTTGCGGTCAACCGGTTTGCCGAGGCGAGCGACGTCACGCCGATAATAGGCCAGGCTGCCGCGCCAGATGTTTCCAAAAATATCGTCCGCTTTTACTTCATAGTTCGAGTAGTCGTGCCAGCTTTCCGGATAGCCAATCCCCACGTAGAGAGTAGAAAGCTTGGCCTCTGCTTCGGCCTTGGTCGCGGGGTCCATCCAGGAAAGAGCTTCAATGCGTTTACGAAAAGCGGCGATAAGGTTCGCCACCATGTCCTGTGCCTGCGCTTTGGCCTCTGGCGAAAAATAGCGCTCGGCATAAATCTTGCCAACCGCATCGCCCAGCAATCCGTCCACGGCGAAAACTCCGCGCTGCCACCGCGGACGCTGTTGGGGTGTTCCGGAAAGTGTCTTGCCGAAGAAGGCAAAGCGTTCTTCGGCCAGAGCTTTCGGAAGTATGCCCGCATAGCCTTCGATCAAGTGGAGCGCAAGCCAGTCCTTCCAGGAATCGAGTGAGGCGGAAGTCACCAGTGCGGATTCGCCTGTGAAAGCCTCGGGCTGCCAGACAATGAAGTCTGCTTGCTGGCCAAGTCCGGCGCCGCGAAAATATTCGGCCCAATCCAAGCCGGGCGCTTTTACGGAAAAGTCAGCCTGCGACCAGGTGTTGTTGGCTTTGTGAACATCTTCGTTTTCGGCAAGGCTGCGGTGAGTTTGCGCAATCGAGTGTTCGAGTTCAACGATTCTTTTGGCGCGAGCGTCGGTGTCAGAAAACCCGGCCAGCTTTAGAATGGCGGAAACATGTGCTTCATACTTCGTGCGAATGTCGCGCATGTGTTCATCATCGGAAAGATAGTATTCGCGATCCGGCAGTTGCAGCCCGCCCTGCAGCAGGTAGGCGGTGTAATGGTCTGAATCATTGAAGCCGGGAGCGACCCAGAGTCCAAAGAGATTTGGGGTATGAAAGTTCGTGTTATTCAGCGCATCGACATCGGAGCGCAGGGTCTCACCAAGGGCACGGGCTAGTTCGCGTTTGTCGCGAATCGCAGCAATTGCATCGAGGTGCGGGCGAAGAGGCGCGAGGCCTTTCGCCTCGATGCCGCCCTCATCCATGTAAGAATTGTAGAGGTCGGCGACTTTGCGCGCTTCCGAGCCAGCTGGCGGGTTCGACTTGGAGAGTTCTTCTATTAGCGCGGCGGTGCGCTTGTTGCTCTCGTCGGCGAGTTTGGTAAACACGCCCACCCCGGCGCGATCCGAAGGGATTTCAGTGCGCTTGATCCATTCGCCATTCGCATAATCATAGAAATCGTCACCCGGCTTGACCGAGCGATCGATGTTGGAGACGGCAATGCCGTGCCCCTCTTGTGCGACCGGAGCGTCCTGTGTGTGGGCGGTTAACGCTAAAGCGAGAACACAAGCTCCAGCACATGTCAGAGCAAGCTTCGGGAATTTAATAGTGGGTTTCATTCAAGGCTCCAAAAGGGCGGGTTCGGGCTGACTGCGGAACCTGCTAATTTAGCACGAATCTCGTTCTTGCCGCGAAAACGCTTACAGTGTAGACGTTCTCCGAGAGATATTGTCACCTTGACAAGGCTTCTGCGGCTAGTTTCCCTACGGGTGTGTGACAAACGGTATGTATTTTGCTGCGGATGGCCGTTGTCCGGTTGAGGTGAACGCAAGATTTGTTTCTACACTTCCATCGTTCTAATGCGACGGTGGAGGCGGGCGCGGCGGCACTTTCAACTTCGTTACGGCTGCGTATCCAAGGGGTGCCTGCTCTTCTCATAGAACTCATTCTGCAATTTCAGGCTGATGTCGTCGGCTTTGACGGAGCGGATGATTTTCGCGACGGCGTCGATCCACCAATCCATTTGAAATTTGCCAAGTTCTTGCGTGGCGGCAGAGCCGACTCCAGAGTAGTGTCCGGGAAAGCGCGTGTACCACCAGATGCCGGTATAAACGTCACCGGGAAGTTTCTGGCGGTGCTGGTCGGCCCCGGATTCAGTTGCCGCGCGGTCCATATGCACGGTATCCGGGCGCGCAATCAGCATTTTGGACGTCTCGCTCTCGCCTGCATGCCAGTCGGGAGATGTTTTCGGCTGAAGCCCTCCCGAGGATGGCTCTCGCTTGTCGAAAATGTACACGACGTAGTCGTGAGGCTTATCGAGTTGTGACTGCGCGAAGTAGGGAAGCAAGCTTTCGTTGCCACCGTGACCATTGACGATGATTATTTTTTTGCAGCCGTTGCGGGACATTTCGTCCGTGGTTTCCTGCAGCAGCGCAAGTTGCATGTCGCGGCTGTAGGCAATGGTTCCCGGTTCATGGCGGGCCTCGGAGATCTGGCCGAAATAGTATTCGGGGAAGACGATAGCGTATTCCAGTTCGGCGGCATGAAGCGCGGCGTAGCGAACATCGAGCAAGTCCGTGCCGAGGGGCAGGTGCGGCCCGTGCTTTTCCAGAATGCCGAACGGGAGCAGGCACGTTCCCTGTGCGCGGTGGATGCTTTCGCGGAAATCGGCGGCGGTGAGTTCTTCCCAGTGCACGGAGAGCTTAGACGGTGTCACAGCCTGTGCTTCCGCAAACCGCACGGCGCTCACAATCAAAACCAGGAATAGGAGTCGAGAAATCGTTGCGCGGGCGCGAGCCTTCATATGTATCTCCCTCGGCGGCGAATTCTAACATGCCGAATCCCCTATTAAAACGTTTCCATACTAGCTGGTTTACCTTGGTAGACTAGCTTGGAGAGTCTTCTGATTACACTTCGCATCTTCACATTGTCGGTGCTTGCGGCAGCACTTGCTTTCGCGTTCTCCGGTATGCTCGCAGCTGGCCAAAGTGGCGCCGTCGCGAAACCTGAGTTCGCCAACTTCACCAGCCGCGACGCAACATTTCAGGTCAAGTATCCTCAATACCTGATTCGCTGCGAACATCTCGACGCGGAGAATCCGGATGTCTGGTCGCCGGAAGGCGCGTGCATCGCATCCATACCTGTTTGCGACAGCAGCGGGCACGCGGGTAACGTGCTTGCCTGTCTGTCCTATCTGACAAATGAGTTCCGCGGGTCTGAATTGCAGGCGGCGGCTTTGGCGGTGAGCCGGCTTGACAGTTTCGGTGCGGCGGAATGCACGCAGAAGTGGACGAACCGTGATACGTCCGATGTGCATGAAGAGCGCATTCACGCAGTGAGATTCCAGGCGGCCAAAGTTGCGGAAACGCAAGGCAGCTATGTTGCCGAACACACTGTTTACCGCGTGTTTCACAAAGGAGCGTGCTACGAACTTGATGTAAACATCTCGACTGCGCTGGCCACCGCTTTTGCCGCCGAGGATGCGCCGAGGAAGCTGACTCCAGCGGAACGAGACAAGATCAAAATCTCGCTAACGGAAGCGCTGGAGGGATTTCGCTTTCTAAAGTAGTGATGTGCAGCGACCGAGAATCACGAGGAAAGCGAAAATCTCGGGTGACGTGACGATGCGCGCAAGATTCCTCGCTCCGCCTGAAGAACGGCCGCACTCGGGATGACGCGGCGACAAAGGCGAGGGCCGCATCATTTGACGCGGCCCTGCAGAGTGCAAGATGCAGTAGATTCAGACCTCTATTTACTTCAGGAAAATCTCTTGCAGGAGTTCCGAACTGATAATCTCCCGGATCTCTCCGCGCTTCTCCGCAAGTTGCTGACCCTGCTGTTTGCCACCGAGGATCTTGTCGCGAACCATTTCGCCCTTTGCCGCCAGGCCATCCATGGCGGCATAGTTCTTGTACTGAATGGCGACGCAGATGTCCCAATCTTCGGGGTTGTTCTTTGTCTCCTTGAGAAAAATCTTGTAGTCCATGATCATCCCCTCTTTTTTCTGTTCCTCGATCAGCGGTTTGGTGGAGTGGCGCAGGCTGGTGAGATATTCGTCCATGTGAGTAGGTTTGACGCGAATCAACTGAATGCGCCAGATGGGACCTTCGGTGTAATGCTCCTGCGCGAACAGGACAGGCGTGAGCAACAGCATGAATACGACGAACCCGCAGAATTTCTTCATAGCGATCTCCTCAACTGGGTGAGTTTTAACGGCGCGAGGATCATACGCTCAGTGGAAGCAATGCGAAAGAAGCGGTCTCGCTTGGACCGGGTACCTCGTGCGGTGCGAGCGTATCGAGACAACGATAGAACATTTCATAGCCAGCGGGCACTGATCACGCCCGCTCGGTGTCTAAGTCTGACATGCGTCACAGAGAATCCCTGTCGCTGCTACTGTGCTTGTGGTTGCTGAGCCTGTTGGTCGGATTTGCGCCGGTAGTTGCCGCGCAATCTCCCGATCTAGCAATCACGCACGTCACCATCATTGATCCGGCAGCGGGCAAGCCGCAGCGAGATATGACTATCGTCATCCACGGCGGAGATATCGCGTCTGTAGGGCGAACAAAAGTCCTGAAGCTGCCGGCCTCGACGAAGGTGATCGACGGGAGCGGGAAGTTTGCGATTCCCGGACTGTGGGACATGCATACTCATTTCCGCGATACCGATCGAGACCTGAAGATGGACATTGCCAACGGCGTGCTGGGCATTCGCAACATGGGCGGAGTCGCCACTGAGGTGTTTCCGTTGCGAGATGCGATTGCATCCGGCCAGCGACTGGGGCCGAAGATTGTGGCTTGTGGGCCTATTGTGGATGGGCCCGATTCCTGGTCGAATCCCCAGTTCACAGTCTCAGTAAAGAATGCGGACGAGGCGCGAGCGACAGTGCGTTCGCTCAAGCAACAGGGCGCCGACTTTATCAAAGTCTACGACGGCTTGTCGCGGGAGGAATACTACGCCATTGCTGAGGAGACGAAGAAGCTTGGCTTTCCCTTCGCGGGCCATCTTCCGAGTCCGATCAGGGTGAGGGAAGCGTCAAATGCAGGACAGCGCACCCTGGAACATGGTGTCGCCCTGGCCGGCGGATCCACGACGGAGGAGGAGTACATCAAGCAACGGCTGGACCAATCGGCATTTCAAGAGGCGATGCGAACTAAGAATTTCTCGCTGATTCCGGCGAAGATCGCACGGGACAACACAGCCATGCTGGATCACTTCAGCCAGGAACGCGCCGATGAAACTTATAAGCTGCTGGCGAAGAACGATACATTTCTCACGCCTACGCTGGTTACGGAACGGTCGCTGACGTTCGTCGACGATCTAAATGCCAAGCCCGATCCCCGAATGGAATATGTCTCGGCGGATGAGTTGAACTGGTGGAAGCCGGAGAACGGCATGCTTACGAAATACCGGACGCCGGAGTACATCGCCATGCGAAAGCGAGAGTATGCGAAAACGCTCGAAGAAGTTCATCGGGCACAGACGCTCGGTGTGCGCCTGCTGGCGGGAACGGACATCACGATTCCGTTTACATATCCAGGCTTCAGCTTGCACGATGAACTCGGTTTGTTCGTAGAAGCGGGCCTGACTCCCATGCAAGCGCTCGAAACTGCGACGACCAACCCCGCACGCTTGCTGGGACTCTCGAAAACCTGGGGACGTATCGAGTCCGGGTGCACGGCCAATCTTGTGTTGCTGAATGCCGATCCTCTGGCGAACATCTCAAACACGAAAAGGATTGATTCGGTTGTGGTAAATGGGAAACTGTTGCAGCGTGCGCAACTCGATCACATGCTCGATGAGGCAAAAGTGTCCAAAGCTGGAAGCATGGCTAATCAATAAATGTCGCGAGACAAAGGATCAACGCAAAAACAAACGCGCGCCATAGGCGCGCGTTTGAAGTTCCTGAAATTGAGTCGAGCAGTTAGCTGTTGCGACTCTTGAGCACTTCAACCGCTTTCTTTAACTGATCGTCCTGCGTGTTCTTCGGTTTGGCTTCCTGCTCGGGCGCAGTTGTTTCTTCCTCCTCGTCCGGAAGGGCGTTGTCTTCTTCGTCGGCTACCACCACGTTTGGAGTCACAGCATTGTCCTGGATGGCTTTGCCGCTGGGCGAGTAATACTTGGCGATCGATAAGATCAAAGCTCCGCCATCGGGCAGATCGATCGTCTTCTGCACGGACCCATCGCCAAAGGTCTTGTCGCCGACCACATCGCCGCGCGCATTTTCAAGGATTGCGGCCGCTACGACTTCTGCCGCCCCCGCAGTTCCCCGGTTCACCAACACCGCAAGGGGAAGAGTGGTGATCGCTTTTGCCGGGTCCGCATTGAATGCTTCGCGCGGATATTTCTGGCCTTGCAGATAAGTGATGGTTCCGTGATTTAGAAAGAGGTTGGCTACAGCAACTCCTTCACTCTCGTTTCCATCGGCGTCGCCGCGGAGATCGAGAAGCAGTTTCTTGGCGCCTGACTTTTCCAGCGACTTGATCTTGGCGGCGATTTCGACCGCTTTGCCCTTAGTCAGCGCGTCAACTTTGATATAGCCGATGCCGTCTTCGATCATCTTGTCGGAAACGGGAGGAATGGTGACGACATCCCGCGTGATAACAACTTTCTGCGGTTCCGCGCGCCGCGCGCGAACGACCGAGACATTCAACGTAGATCCCGGCGTTCCCTCCAGCAGGCTGCGAATCTCAGGCAGCGACATGTCACGCGTGCTCTGGCCCTCGATCGACTCAAAAATGTCGGTGGCCTCAATCCCGGCCTTCTCCGCAGGCGATCCGGGAAGCACGGAAATCACATCCGCGTAGCCAAAGCGTTTGGAGAAGATCGCGCCGATATCGCCCTTGGCTTCAGTCTTGTGCGCTTTGTATTGCTTGTAAGCGTCGGCCGTCATGTAGCTGGAGTTGGAATCCAGCGACTCGAGCAGACCGTGCAGAGCGCCGTCCGTCACCTTGGGAATGTTGGGCTCTTCGACGTATTCACTGCGCACGCGCGAGAGCACTTCGCTATAAACCTGGAGTTGGCGATAAGAGCCGTCGTTGGAAGAAGCGTGGACGCCGCCGAGCGAACCCACGATAACGAACAATAAAACGGCAAAGGAAGTTACGAGAATCGCTGCTTTGGTTTTCATGGACATCAAATTCAGTCTGCTTCCGGAAGGAGTTTGTTCCGACGAACTAATTCTCATTATATATGGAGTAGATGCAGGTTTCCGCCGCTGCGCTGCACCGGTGGCTCTCCTCGGTAACGTGGCCGCTAGCTCGGCTTTAAGAATAGACGGGCTAGCCGGAAATGCGTCAACCAGCGACGTCGAATCCTGCCCACATTGAGAGTCATAGAAAAGAAAACGCGGGAGTTATTGGCTCAGCAATGCCCCGGACTGCGTCCTGGCGAACCATTCATGCGGCTGCCCCTGGGTTAACTCACGGCTTGAAGCTGACTGTGAGGGAAGTAACAGTGGAGACGGGACGTCCGTTCATGGTGTAGGGCTGAAAATGCCACTGCTTCACCGCGTCGATGGCGGCACGGGCAAATACTAAAGAGCCTTGAAGAAATTTGGCATCCTGCACGCTTCCGTCGCGGCCGATCAGAACTTGCAGGACCACTGTGCCGGATTGCCCTTTCGCGGACTCGGGATATGCCGGCGCGGGCTGCTGCAGAAGAAGGTTGCGAGCCGCGGCTTCCGGCAGCGTTACGGGCTCTATCGAAGGCATCGCAGCTTCCGGTAGTTTATTTCCGCCGGCTTCTGACGTGTTCGCGGCCATCTGCGATTTCAGGCTTGAAGGAATCCCGACGCTGACCGCCGTGTATTGCGGTTGAGTATTTCGTTGTGGCGCGGGCGCTGCGGGCGGAGGGACGTAAAGCTTCGTCGAGGCTGACGTGGGATTAGCTTGCGTCGCGGGAGTAGTCGTTAGCGGCCGCTGAGGTGACTGAGTTTGAGGTGACTGAGTTGTAGACACGGCTGGGCTCGCCGCACCCGGAGTTGTAATAGCCGACGCGTTGTCCGGGACGGCGGGTGGCTGTTGATCGGAAGCATTTGGCGCAGGCGGCGTTTCCACTCCGGCGGTCTGAGTTGTGTTTGCCGCCGCGGCATTCGGTTGTTTCGCCGTCGGGTCGACTGCAGGAACAACATGAATCTGCGAAGGATCGGTGGTTGCGTCGGGAATGGCTTCCGCAACCGGCAGCTTGTATTCGTCACCGGCGCGGCCAAAATTTTCATGCGACGTTGGCGCCTGCGCGGGGGTTACCGGCTGAGGATTGAGCCACGCGTGTACTGCGCTCATCACTCGAGTTGAGATAGGTTGCGCTCCTGCATTCTTCGCCGCGTCCAACGATAGCTTCCAATATGCGCCAGCGGCGATAAGGGCAACGAAGAGCACCACCCCCGCCAGCCGGAAACGGTGCGGGGAAGCCTCGTATTGGGCTTGAGCGGGCTCTGATTTTTCTGTGTGCTCGCCGGCCATGTACGCGAAGAGTTGCGATTCGGTCTTGTGATCGCTTTGCTCGCGCCGAATTACAGGCATATCTAAGATGGGTTCGATGGGAGGCGCAGCCGGCATCGACGGCGTCTGCACCGGTGTTGGTGTGTACGAGGCTGTCTGTTCAAAGCTGAGCAATTCCTCTTTTCCTGGCGAAGGCGAGGGCACCGGAGCAAGAGCAGGTGCGGCCGTTGCTCCAGTAGCCGCGGGCGCATTGCGCGCTTTGTACCACGCAAGCCCTCGCGGCTGGGCCGCGGGGGGAGCAGGCGTTTCCTCGGTTTTGTCCTTTGTATCGAGCGCAGCGGCTGTCGGTTCCAGGTCCTGGAGGGGATCGATCTCCGTTGGTGGCTGCGACTGTAGCATGCGCTTGTCGAGATCGGAATCGGTGGTAAATTGTGCCCCGGGTTGAGGGGTTGACGATTGCAGGAATTCTCCCGCGCGCAGAGTGGTCTGTGCCCGGGGAATTTCAACCACAGGCAACGGGACCGCCGACGCTTTGGCAGCAGAGGCTTTTGCTGCAGAAACGGATTGTTCGAGTTTCGCGCGGAGCAGATCGCGGGCAGTGGTAATGGTGTCGCGTACCTGGTTGACCAGAAGGGGTGCGCGGAGAATTGAATTGGCGCCCGCTTGCAGAGCCTTGGGTACGCCGGCGTCATCGCCGACAATAGCAAGAGTTAAGGGTCTTTCGGATGCTTTTCGTGTACGCGCCGTGTTTAGAAGAAGTCCCGCATCCGGCTGCTCATCCCAGTCGAGGATCACGATCTGGAATTGCTGGCTGGTGACCCGCTCCGTTGCCGTCGCGGCATTGGGGCAGTGCTCGGCATCGATTTGGAGCTCCGCCAGCACTCGAACCAGAAGACCGGTGGCTTCCTGATCGGAACAGAACAACAGGCAGCGTAAGGGCATACTACTCCAGCCTAGGCAGCGTTGGTAATCGAAGCAAGTTACCTAGGTGGATGGCCAATTCGAGGGCCGATGCAACGGCCATTCACATCCGCGAATGAGTCTCTAAATCGAACGCAAGGCTTCAATCGGGTCCGCGGATGCGGCTCGCGTTGCGGGAAGCGCCGACGCGAGCAGCGCCATTAGCATCATGATCAGCACACCCGCGACGTAGATGAGCGGGTCAGTCGCGCTGACGTTAAACAGGAAAGAGCTGACGAGGCGTGACACTGCCAGCGAACCGAGCACACCAAGGCCGCATCCGAGGAGCGCCAGTTTCCCGCCCGACATGATCACCAGCCGCGCCACGCCTTTGCGCTGAGCGCCGAGTGCCATGCGGATGGCAATCTCCTGCGTCCGCAGCGAAACAGAAAATGCGACCACCGCATAAATCCCCGTGACTGCGAGCAGGAGAGCTCCCAAAGCGAAGGCGGTGATGAGGTCGGTGTTGAAACGGCGCGGCGCTTCCACGTTCGAGATCACGTCATCCATGGGTTGCACTTGGTCGAGAGCGAGCAGCGGATCGATCTCGGCTACGGTCGAGCGCAGGGTTCCGGTCATCTCCTCTGGAGAAAGAGCTGAACGGAGGGTAATGTATCCGCCGGCGGAGTTGGTGAGCTTTCCTTCGGGGACAGATCCGTAAAGAATGGCTGGCTGCTGCGCAGAGGCGTACCACTGGTCATCGGCGGGCTCATCTCGCGAGCCGAAGACAGTATCGGCGACGATGCCAACCACGGTTGCCCAAGGCAGCCCCTTGTGCGGGTTGCCGACATGCATCCGCTTGCCAATGGGGTTCTGGCCCGGCCAGCAATGTCTGGCCATGGACTGGTTCACGATCAGCACCAGAGGCGCGTCGGCGCGGTCGTTGATTGTGAAGGTTCGGCCCGCCAGCACAGGAATGTTCATCGCACGGAAATATTCACCGTAGGTGATTGCGAACTTGGCGAATTTCAGCTTCCAACTGTCTTCGGGCACACCCTCGATGGTGTACGTCGCGCCTCCCCACAATCCGGATGCGGGGAGAATGTTGGTGATGCCGACAGCCATGATTCCAGGCTTACTCGCTAGCCGGTCGACTACCTCATGGTTGAAGGAGTCGACAGAAGCTTCCGTGGCATATTGCTTGAGCGGCAATTGATAGCCGGCGACAAGGACGTGGTCGGGACGGAAGCCGGGGTCGACGGCGCGCATCTTCTGGAAGCTGCGCAGGAAAGCGCCGGATACAGTGATCAGCACCAGAGCGATGGCGATCTCAGAGACCACCAGTGCCGAGCGCAACCACGCATGGCTTGCGGCGCCTGTGCCCGTCCGCGCGCCCTCTTTGAGGCTTTCCGTCAGGTTGGTCCGCAAGGCCGCGAAACCCGGCGCAAGACTGCACACGGCGCCACACGCCAGGGCAAGAGCCAGCGCGAAGACCGCGACGGTCGCGTCCATGGAGATAGAGTCGATGCGCGGCATGGATTCGGGTAGGAGATGCAAAGCCGTGCGGATGGCGGCGGCGGCAAATGCCAGGCCAAGCACGCCGCCAGCAATGCTGAGCAGCAAACCCTCAAAAATAGACTGGCGGAGGATGACGCTGGAACGCGCTCCCAGAGCCAGCCGCACCGCGTAATCGCGGCGGCGCCGAATGGCCCGGACCAATAGCAGGCCGGCGACATTGACGCAGGCGATCAGCAAGACGATGCTGACCGCGAAAAACAAGGTGCGCAGCAACGGCCTCACATCTGCGACGGCATACTCATGCAACAGCGTGACATCACCCTGAATGTGGATTGCGGACATGCTGACAGGAAAACTCCGCATGATCTGTTGCGCGACGCGGTCGGTGTCCTGCGCTGCCTGCGCGAGGGTGACGCCATCCTTGAGGCGGGCGACCATTTGGAATCCCCAGAAGCCGGCATGTTGGTCGGAAAGCTCCTCGGCTGTCAGGCTCATCGGCACCCAGAGCTGCGCCTGGTCGAGATGCCCGTCCACCAGGGGAAACTCAAAACTGCGCGGCATCACGCCGATGATCGAGTAAGGCTTGCGATCGAGAACTATGGAACTGCCGAGGACACCAGGATCGCTGTGGTAACGGTTCAGCCACAAGGCATAACTGATGACCGCGAGGGGCTGGTGGCCATCCTCTTCCTGTTGGGTGAAGACGCGCCCAACCATGGGGTGAGTGCCGAGCGTAGGGAAGACGCTTGCGCCGAACCGCGCGGCGTGGATTTCTTCCGGAGTCGCGCCGCCGGAAAGCTCATAGCTGGTAGCGATGTAGCCGCCAAGCGAGGAAAAGGCGCTGGTTGCGTTCGAATATGTGCTGATCTCGCGCGCGGTGACTGGAGTGTTCTGCCCGCCTCCGATGTGATCTCCCAAAAGAACGAGCCGGTCGGCATTGCTGAAGGGGAGCGGGCGCAGGAGAATGCCTTCAATCAAGGAGAAGATGGCGGTGGTCGCTCCGATGCCGAGAGCCAACGTGAGGACAACTGTCAGGGCGAAGGCTGGTGTTTTCCGAAGCTGGCGAAATGCGAAGCGGAGATCGCGTGCGAGTGCGTGCATATACTCTCCTCAACCCTTGCGTCTCGTGATCAATTCCGACACTAAGAGTAGAGAACGTTCCGGTCTGATTTTTCAAGAGCAAATGTGCTTGGCGGTGAAAGAGAGTCGCCCATTCGGACGCCATGCTGGAAGCCAATCGCTCCCAAGTATCGCGCGATTCGGGAATGGACAGGTCGCTATTCTTGACCCTATAGTCTGGAATTGCTCAAGGGCAGTCGGAGTTACCAACGATAACCGCCAAATCAAACGCGGAATTCGCCAACATAGTTTGTGGAGGCATTGAAATGAAAACTGGTCTTATGGTGCGGATAACACTTGTTCTCCTCGCCGCCCTATTCCCCCCCGTGTTTCGTGCGGTGGCACAGGCCAAGCCCGAAGCCATTGAGTCTCGCTCGAAGCAGGTCGAAGGAACAAACCTTCACTACCTCACTGCGGGACACGGCCCTGCCGTGATCCTCCTCCACGGCTACACTCAGACCTCCCGAATGTGGCTACCTCTTATCCCTAAACTCGCCCAAAAGTTTACCGTCATCGCACCGGATCTGCCCGGCATCGGCGATTCCGAGATTCCCAAAGATGGTTTGGACATGAAGACGGCGGCCATCCGCATTCATGCACTCGCCATAGCGCTTAGTGTTACCAAGGCACGGGTCGTTGGACACGACATCGGCTTGATGGTCGCATACGCTTATGCCGCCCAGTTCCCGGACGAAGTCGAAAAGCTCGTTGTTATGGATGCTTTTCTTCCCGGCGTCACAGGCTGGGAGCTCGCGTATGACGATCCCAATATGTGGCACTTCCGCTTTCACGGCCCGACGCCAGAAGCTCTCGTGGCAGGGCGGGAGAAGATCTATTTCGCGTACTTCTGGAACGACCTTGCGGCGGACAAAACGCACTCCCTGCCGGTGGCAGACCGCGAAGCCTACGTTGCCGCATATTCTCGTGCAGGCCGCATGCGTGCAGGCTGGGCCTATTTTTCCGCCTGGCCAGAGACCGCCAGGGAGTTCGCCCAACTGGCTAAAACGAAATTGACGATGCCCGTCCTGGCCATTGCTGGCGAAAAAGCAAGCGCGGCAATCCTAGGCCCACAGATGAAGCTCGTCGCAACCGATATAACCGTCATCGACTTGAAAGACACCGGGCATTGGCTGATGGAAGAGCGTCCCCAGGAAACCATGGACGCCCTGATTGCGTTCCTGTAATGTGACAAGCTTCACTGCTGAGTAGTGTCAGTTTGCCGGGATGACATGTGGGGACAGCCGCCCTCGGCTGTCGTGTCGAGTGCAGCTCGACGCTTTTCTATGTGAGCGATGTTTCATCTTCGGTGATCTACTATGGCGATTTTGTGGCTCGGCACCGTGCGGCTGCACCGCGGAAGGTAACGATCTGTAGCTCGCCGGTACAGACGGCGCGTGCGCTAGAATGCTGGATCGTTCTCGATAAGAACTTTCATGCACACTGCGGATGTCGTGATCATCGGTGGGGGAATTGTTGGGTCCAGTATCGCTTATCACCTCACAGCGAACGGATGCCGCAACATTTTGGTCATCGAGCGGGAATCGGCGCAGGGCAGGGGCTCTACAGGCAAGAGCATGGGCGGAGTGCGCGCGCAATTTTCTACTCCTGTCAGCATCCAGATGTCGCTTTACTCGATTCCTTTCTACGCCAGCTTTGAGGAACGCCTCGGGTATCCGTGCGACTACCGGCCGCAGGGTTATCTGTTCTGCGCCACCGCGGAAAACCAGATGGCCTATCTGCGGACAAATTATGCGCAGCAGGTAGCGATGGGATTAAAGGATGCACGGCTCATTACGGGAGATGAGATTCGCAGCCTGTTTCCGCAGTTGCGCGCCGACGATATCATCGGCGGAAGTTTTTGCTCCAGCGATGGTTTTGTCGATCCCTACAGCGCCATGAATGGATTCATGACGTGGGCGGCAGATCACGGCGCCACCTTGTGGAAGAACACGGTGGTCACGGATATCACGCAAGACGTTGCGGGAGTCGCATCGGTGGAGACGACGCGCGGGCCAGTCTTCACACGTAAAATTGTGAACTGCGCCGGTGCGTGGGCCGCCAGCGTCGCCTCATTCGTAAATCTGGATTTGCCGGTTGAGCCGCTGCGTCGTATGCTCGTGCCCAGCGAGCCGTTTGACGAATTCCCCCACACCGCTCCCATGATCGTCGACATGTCGAATGGATTTCACTTCCGTCCGGAGGGACGAGGATTTCTTTTGGCGTGGAACGATCCCGAAGAGACGCCGGGATTCAAGATGGATTTCGACGCGGCCTTCGTGGAAAAAATTCTGACTCGGGCCGCGGATCGCGTGCCTTGCTTCGCCAGTCTTCCGGTGAATCCAAAGCGCGCATGGGCCGGGCTTTATGAGATGACGCCGGACCATCATCCAATTCTGGGCGAGGCTCCAGGCGTTCCCGGCTTTTTTCTGGCCAACGGCTTTAGCGGACACGGAGTGATGCACGCGCCTGCGACAGGGAAAATTCTCAGCGATCTGATTCTCACCGGTCGGAATGATTTGATCGATACATCACTGCTGAATTTGTCGCGCTTCGCCGAAGGCCGGCTGATCCACGAAACAGCGGTTCTTTAGGCGCGGCCAGCCGGCATCAGACGTAGTGCTTCCACGCAACCTGGAAAGAGTCCATTCGCAAAAGCCAATGTCGCTGCAGGAACACAACTACTGGTTGACCACCGCCGAATTTCCAAAGATCGAAGATCGTCCTTTGCCGGAGCGCGCGGATGTGGCCGTGATAGGCGCAGGGTTTACCGGCCTCTCGGCAGCGCGCACGCTGGCGAAGCGTGGCGCGAAGGTGGCCGTGCTGGAAGGTGAGACGATCGGCTGGGGTGCGAGCTCGCGCAATGGCGGCATGGTGCTCACCGGCATGAAGCTGGGCGCGAACAAACTGATTTCAATGTATGGGCGCGAACTCGCGCAACGGATGTACGCGGCGTCGCTGGCCAGCATCGATTGCGTCGAGCGGATGGTGGCCGAGGAGAGGATAGACTGCGACTTCGCGCGCTGCGGGCACCTGGAAGTGGCATGCAAGCAGAAGCACTTCGATGGCTATGCACGGCAGGCGGAGGTGATCGCGCGTGAGTTCAACCATAAGCTGCGCGTGGTGCAGCGCAACGAGCTGAGTGCGGAGATTGGTTCGAACGTTTACTACGGCGGCATGGTGGACGAGGTCAGCGCGGGACTGAATCCCGCGCGCTACGTCGCCGGACTCGGATGTGCGGCGATTAAGGCAGGCGCGGAAATCTTTGAACACACGCGAGTGGAGAAAATAGAGCGTGGGTCCAGCCAAGGCGATGCGAGGTGGAACGTTACAACTTCGCACGGCTCACTCTGGGCGCGCGACGTTTTCGTGGCCACCAGTGGATACACAGGCGCAGCAACTCCCACTCTGCAAAAGAGAATTGTTCCCATCGGCTCGTTCATCATCACAACGGAAATCCTGCCGGAGAAACTCGCATGGGACCTCAGCCCACGCAACCGCATGATCTATGACTCGAAAAATTATCTTTACTATTACCGGCTGACGCCGGATCGCCGCATGCTCTTCGGTGGCCGAGCCGCTTTTTTCCCAGAGAACGAGCGGACGGTGCAGCAAAGCGCGGAGATTCTGCGGCGCGGGATGATCGAAGTGTATCCGCAGCTGCGTGACGCGAAAGTGGAATATGTTTGGGGTGGAACGCTCGACTTCGCTTTCGACATCATGCCGCATGCGGGACAGATCAACGGGATGTATTACGCGCTTGGCTATGCGGGGCACGGGGTGGCGATGGCGACTTATCAAGGCCAGAAGATGGCGGAGCTCATCGCGGGTGACAAGCCTGACAATCCGTTCGTGGGCATTGCGTTTCCTTGCGCGCCGCTCGGCTTGTACAACGGCACGCCGTGGTTCTTGCCGTTCGCTGGGGCGTGGTACAAGTTTCTGGACTGGGTGAGCTAAGTAGAATCACTTGAACGGATTTCGAATAGTCAGCCGGCCATCGATGATCTGGCCATCCTGAAAGTCTTCGGAATAGAGTGTTACGCAACTGGCCTCCAGGGCTGCGGCGGCGATGAGTGCGTCATAGATGCTGTAGTTATACTTCTGCGCAATCTTCAACGCTCCATCGTGCACGTCAGCCGTGATGGGCAAAGGTGGCGCGCAGAGGATTCGGATCGACTCCAGGGCTTCTCTCACTTCCTTCCAGGGCATGCGAAGCTTGCGACGAGCCACGGAGACGAACTCGTTCAGAACCTGCACGCTGAGAATGCCGCCCGCCGCAAGCAACTCCTCGGCCCGAGGGCCGCGTAGATCGTGTTGCGCGACGGCATAGATCAGCACGTTGGTATCGAAGAACACTTTACCAAGCATTCTTTACCAGGCATTCTTTACCGGGCATTCGCGTCCGCGCGGTCGAAAACGAATCCGGGAGGCAAGGGGCGCCGCAGCTTACGCAGGCGAGCAAGAGCACGCTGTCGGCTCTGGTCGCGGCTGACTTCGAAGACCCGGTCCCCAGCGACGCGAATCTCGATCCTGTCACCCTCTCTCAGATCAAGCGCATCGACGACCACAGCGGGTAACCGAATTGCCAGACTGTTCCCCCACTTCGAGACCTGCATCAGCCCTCCTGATGATATACACAGGCATTGTATATCTAGCCTGGACTGGAAGCAACAATCCCGGCTCGAGTTGAAGCTGTGCGTTGTCGGGTTGTCACGAACGCTTTGAGGCCTTCACTTTCTACTGTTTCAGCGCAATCGTATCCTGGGTGATCTGATCGAAGGTGGTGACGGCTTTGGCGTCGGCTTCGAAGCCGCGCTGGGCTACGATCAGGTTGGCGAACTCGGTGGCGATGTCGACGTTCGACAACTCCAGCGAGCCGCCGGAAATCGTTCCCAATCCACCCGCGCCGGGCACTCCAACTACGGCCGGACCGGAAGCCAGGGTCGGGGTGTAGTCGGTATTGCCGTTAAGCTGAAGTCCGTTGACGTTGGCGAAGTTGGCCAGAGCCAGTTCTCCGAGGGCCTGCGTTTTGCCGTTGCTGAACGAGCCGGTGACCGTGCCGTCCGAGCCGATGTTGAAGTTCACCAGCGAACCGCTGCTGCTGCCATCCTGTTGAGTCGATGAAGTCGTGCTGGTGCCTGCGACCTGAGTCAGGACCGGGCTGGTTCCGTTCAGGACGTTCCAGTTGAAAGTTTGATTGGAAGCGCCGTCGGCGAAGCCGGTGATGGGAATTGCGGTGATGTCTGACAGCGGCGCGGTTGCAGTGCCCCCGGTGGTTGCCGTATCTCCGACCAAAACTCCATTTCCGTTGAACGTGAGAGTGCCAGTGGCGAGAATCCCGCTCTGCGGAGTGGTGACCGGCGGAGTGCCGGAGGTGATTGGATTCAGATCTATGGATGGGATGCTGAGGCTGTATCCCCAGGTGTTGGCGCCCGTGTTGGTGAACGTTGCGGTCAAGGTGTGGCTGGCTCCGAGCGAGTCGTAGATGGTGACTGGCGTGGAGAATGTATCTCCAACTGTCGAAGAAGCATCGAGGTTTGCCGTAAGTTCCACGTTGCCGGTGGCGGATGGCGGACTGAGGATGCCGGCACCGAGTTGCAAGGGAGCGATGCCATTTCCGGTATTTACGACCCCGTTGACCGCAGGATAGCCGAGGACTTGCTGGCCTTCGGAGGTGACGAGGTAGTTGTTGGCGTCGACGGAAAAATCGCCGGCCCGCGTGTAATCGATGACTCCGTTGGAGTCCTGCACCGCGAAAAAGCCCGTGCCCTGAATAGCGACATCGGTGGGCACCCCGGTGGCGCTGACGCTGCCCTGGGTGAACAAAGACGGCATCGAGCCGACTTCCGTGCCCGCGCCCACCTGAATGGGATCTCCCGAACCTGTAGTGCCCAGGCTTTGATAGAACAGATCGCTGAAAAGCACGGACGTGTCCTTGTATCCGGTCGTGTTCTGATTGGAGAGATTATTGGCGATGGCCGACAGCGCCGTGGATTCGGCGGTCAGCCCGGACAAGGGAATAGAAAAATTCGGCATTAGAAGCCTCCTTGAATTTTGCTGAGAATCGCGCTGGCTGGCGCGGATAAATTGGGAACGAAAGTTGGGACTGGAGGAGCGGTGGTGGGAACGCTTCCCAATCCAAGTGGGCCGGGAAGTGAAGTTGTTCCGGCGCCATTCGTCGCTGCGTTCAGCGGTGTATTCGGCGTGCTGGAACTGGAGCCGCTTGAACCCGATCCGCTCGTGCCCGTAGTCGAAGGAGCTTCTTGTTGCAGCAACTGATAGATGGAGGTCACTTCGCTGAGTTCGCTGAACTGGGCCAGTTGTCCGACGAACTGCGAGGGATCCTGGGGATCGAGAGGATCCTGATTTTGCAGTTGCGCCACCAGCAATTGCAGAAACATATTGTTCAGGCTTTGACTGCTGGGCAGGCCACCGGTTGTGGGAGGTGTGGGTGTAGTCGGTGGGGTAGGTGTGACCGGAGATGTGCTCATGCGATCGGCTCCTTTACGCAAGAATGCTGAGGCCGGCTCCGCGGCTCAGCGAATAGCTGTCGTCTGCTTCTGTTGAAATTTCGGGGCTTTCATCTTTGCTCCAGCCGGCGCCCGATGGTGTTGGAGATGTGAAGCGCTGCTGCTGCGAGCCTCCGCCGGACGATAAGTTCCCCGACAGGCCCGATCCCTGATGAAAGCTGACCTGCGTCAGGCGCAGGCTTTGTTGTTGCAAGCTGTTGGCAATGGTTGGGAGTTCGTTGGATAAAAGCGAATGCAGGTCGCCTTTTTCGCTGCCGACTGAGAGGCCGACGTCTCCGGCGTGAACTACTGTCCGCACTTCCACGCTGCCGAAGGCGGATGTGTTCAGACCGATGCGCATCTCCGACTGTGTCGCACGGGTAACCATTTGCGCCATTTGCACCGGGCCGGGGTTGGGCAAGGTAGCAGGCGGCAATTCGGCAGCCGCGTTTGAAGTATTGGCGGTTGGTGGAGCGGTTGCCGGTAGTTGAGGATGCGATGCAACCGCAGGGTCCGCATTGGAGGTTGGCAGGACAGTGGTGGTAGCGGCTACGGTTGCGTTCGGGGCGGCGGGTGTAGGAACGGGTTGTTGGCTCGCTAGCTGAATCGCCGGCGTGCTTGCGGGCTGCGAGTGATCGGTGCTGGAATCGGTGGCGGTGGTGCTAGCGGAAGTACTTTTGCTCGATGGCGAAACTTGCATTGGGCTGGATGGTGTGGAGGTTGTCGGCACCTTGCTTCCTGGCGCGTTCGGGGGATTCTGCGACGTTGAAGAACCTACTGCGGAATGTGCCGCCGCGGTGACAGGCAGAGCCGCGGAATTTACCAGAGTGTGTACGCTCGGCTGGTTGCTGGATGGCGCAGGGAAGACCACCGCGCTGGCAAGCGAGAGTTCGTTCTGCAGGTTGGTGGAATCGTTTGAAGGCATCTGCGATGGAGACGAGCGAAGCGTGGGAAGAAGCGCGCCGGCCGTTGCTGTTGTGGATAGATTATTTTTGGCGGCGATTACTGGGTGAATTGCAGTGGTGGGTGCTGGTGCCATCAGTGCAGAGATGAGCGGGTTGCCCGAATTTGAGGGAACAGGCTGCGGTTGGTTCGTGGTAGCGGTGGCCTCTGGTTGTGCGGGCGCGGAATTGCCTATGTCTGAAGCCGATGCTGGTACTGGAGATGGAGCGGCCAGTTGCGGGAGCATTGAATTTGTGGCGATCAGCGCTGTGTCCTGCAAGGTGCTTGCTTGCGAGTTAGCGGTTGCGGGATTCGTGGTCGCAGTATCCGCGAATGCAAGAATTGTCGAAGAGTCAAACGCGGTGTTGACCGCTTGCACGTTCAGAGGTGCTTGCTGCGCTGCGGTCTCAATGGAATATGCATACGGTACTAGTGATGCTGGCTGTTCGGAGGTTAAGGCCGGAGACGTGGCGGCTGAAGCGGACGTCTGGGCGGGCGTTTGGACGCGGGGTGTTTGGATGTCGGGTGTTGGTAGTGCACTCGCCTGAAGGCTGGGCATGGAAATGCTGGATGCTTGCGGGGAGGGTTGCTGAGGCGCCGGCGTTTGAACGCTGGGAGTTTGCAGGCTCGATGTTTGCGGGCTAGCCGTTCGGCTGAATGAAGGCCCGGAGTAAGTGATCGTCTGCGGTGCGGCTGAAATGGGCGAGGGGTCTTCGATCTTGACCGGGGTTGGCGCGGAAATTGGAACGGCGTTCGAGTCCACCGGCGAAGTTACGGCGGTGGGGGACGGAACTTGTATTTGTGGCGACAGATTTTGCTCCGAGACGATGGGTGGATTCGCAATCGTTATAGGAACGGATGGAATTGGCGGTACAGCGGACGTCATCGTTTGGCTTTGTATTTGATTTCCTGTTTGATTCCCCGATTGACTTGCGGACATTGTGCTGAGTGCGGGAACCGAAGTTGCGGAGGCGGAAAGCTGCAATGCCGAAATCGGCTGGTTCGCAATCAGCGGCTCGGGGAATGTTAGCAACGGCTGAGGAAGAATCGGCGGAACGGGGAGCGAGGTGACGGCCTGCGGAAGATTGGAATTGCTCCCGGCTGCGACGGATTGAGGAGCTTTCGGCTTCCCGGAAAATCCACCGGCGACTGTAGTCAAGTTTTTCGTATTCGTATTCGTAGTCGGCGAGGCGTCGTCAGAAGAGGAGGCCGATTCTGGCGCTTCGTGGATCTCCTGCGCTGCTTGCGATTGCAGCGACGAATACAGCGAATGGAAACTGCTGCCGCCGTCCGCCGTCTTTGTGCCCGTGAGATTTGGCAAAACGCCTCCCTGCGGGGCGACGGAGAAAATCGGGATGGCATCAAGGGCGGTAGTCACAGATTCGCGTTTCCAACGACGCTCAGCGCCTCTGATGCATCCCAATCACCAATCCAGCGACTGAGTTGTTGGCTTCAGGGAACGAGCGAAAGCCCTGCAAATCAAATGAATTCGGGTTCCTCTGGAGAGATGGCGGAGGGAAAGCCAGTCATCCCGGTCGGCAAGGGCTGCCCATACGTTAGGCAAATGCGGGCTGTCGATTGAAGTTTTCAAGCGGAGGGTTTGCGCCGCAGCAGAAAGGCATCGTCGACGCGGCGCTGTTCGCGGCGCGCTGCTTCGCGCTGATACAGGTGAAGCTGAGTCTCGCGCAAACTGCTGAGCATTTCCCTCCGTCGCCGGGCCTGTCGGAAGTTTCTTTGTTGTTCGTCGCGCAACTGCTGCATGCGCGCCAGTTCGATGTCGAGTTCTCCGCGCTGGCGGTGCAGAGCCAATTCCGTGGCGCGTTCAAATTCCAATTCTGCGCCGGTTGTACCGGCCTGAAGTTCGCGGGACTGCTGTATCCGGTTCTGTTGTTTCTGCACATCCAGTTGCTCGATGGCATTACGCACACGGAAAACCTGCTGGTTGGCGGCTCGCAGACGCAGTTCCTGCTGGTGTTCGAGGCTTTGATACAGATGCAGCACGGATTGGAGGGAAAAATGAAAGGGCATACTACCTGGGAAAGCTCAGCTCGGGAGAGCTAAGAGTTTGGCAACGGTATCGGCCAGGACCACCGTCTCGCCGGGCTTCTGCATGAGGAAGCGCTGAAGTTCGGGAACCACGGCAAGGGCGCGATCAAGCGTTGCGTCGCCGCCTTTCTGGTAAGCGCCGATACGGATCAAGTCTTCCGAGGCGGTATAGGCAGCCAGCAACCGGCGCAGAGCCTGCGCTTTTTCGAGGTGCGGCGCAGAGGCAACGGCAGGCATAAGACGGCTGACGCTGTTGAGGATGGCGATGGGAGGATAATGGCTGCGGATTGCAAGCTCGCGATCGAGCATGATGTGGCCATCGAGCAGGGCGCGGGCGCCATCGACCAGAGGATCTTGTTCGTCGTCGCCTTCCATGAGGACGGTGTAGAAAGCGGTGATGCTGCCCGAGTCGAAGTTTCCCGCGCGCTCAATCAGCCGCGCAAGCATGGCAAAGCAGGAAGGAGTGTAACCTTTGGCGGTGGGAGGCTCACCGGCGGCGAGACCGATTTCGCGCTGTGCCATGGCCAGACGTGTGAGGGAATCGACCACCAGCAAAACGTGTTTGCCCTGCGCGGAAAAATATTCGGCGGCGGCGGTTGCGGCCAGCGCGGCGCGAATGCGTAAGAGGGGAGACTGGTCGGAGGTGGAAACGACTACGACGGCACGCTTGCGCCCTTCCTCGCCCAAAGCGTTTTCCAGAAATTCGCGGACTTCGCGGCCGCGCTCGCCAACCAGGCCGAGCACCGTGAGGTCGGCATTGGTGTTGCGGCACATCATGCCGATGAGCGTGCTCTTGCCCACGCCGCTGCCGCCGAAGATGCCAACACGCTGGCCGCGTCCGCAAGTGAGAAATGCGTCAACCGCGCGGATGCCGCAGCCGATGGGATCGCGAATCGGCGTGCGTTCAAGCGGCAACGGCGCCGCCGCGTCCAGTGTGCGGTACTCGCGGCCGCGATAGGGGCCGAGCGAATCGAGAGGCTGGCCGGTTCCGTCGATCACGCGGCCCAGCATTTCGTCACCGGCGCGCAGCGTGGCGCGTTCGCCCCAACTTTCAACGCGATCGCCGAAGCGAACGCCCTTCGGAATATCCAGCGGCATCGACAGGACCGTGCTGCCGCGAAAACCGACTACTTCTCCCGGGAGCGCCTGGCCGCGCGCATTAATGATCTGGCAGATTTCGCCAACGGATGAAAATGGTCCCTGGGATTCAATCAGGGAACCGGAGATTTGCGTGACGCGCCCGCGCCAACGCAAGTTCGCCAGGACTTCCAATCGGGCGCGATATGCGGCGAGTGAGGCATCCACGGTCATGGAGTTTTTTCTGGACGGGCTGCCAGCAAGTCCATCAGTCCTTTTTCGATTTCTTTGAGTTGCACTTCCATTCCGAGTTCCGCCGTGCCCATGGAAGTTTCGAGGATGCAGCGGTCCGGTGCTATGGCGGAGTCCTCGACAATTTCAGGCACATTGGCGGGATCGAGATGCACGGCGAAAAAGCGGCGCCAATCGGCGGCATTGTGGGGATGAATGCGCAGGGTGACGCCGGTGGCCTTTTCGATTTTTTCCAGCGCTACGCGCACTACGCCGGCAAGCAGCAGCGGATCGATCTGCGCTTCCCGGTGCAAAATATGGCAGGCAATGCTCAATGCCAACTGTACGACTTCGGTTTCGACGTTCTGGTAATAGAGGGTGCGGTCCTGAGCGAATTGAGTGAGCGCGGTTCCCAGCATGGCCCGTTCTTTGGTGAGTTGTTCTTCCCAGGTTTTTCGGGCTTCGGCTTGTCCTTCTTCGCGCCCGAGAACGCGCGCCCGCATTTCTCGATCGGCCGTATCGATGGCTGGCTGTATTCGGGAATCGAGTGGGGGTAACGCTGTCCCGCGGGGCAAGGCGGCACCTGAGGCTAATTCGGGATAGGGGAAAGGCGACATCTCCCGGACAGGTGTTGCAGGATCGCCCATGACGCTCGACGCAAGCGCGGACCGGCTAGGAGACGAACTCATCCTCGGCTCCTTCCTGGGTCAGCGTCAACTTGCCCTCGGATTCCAGACGGCGGGCCACGGCCACCGCCTCCAGCTGCGCTTTGCTCACGTCCTTCGATTTCACCGGGCCGAGCACCTCCATGTCTTCTTTCAACATCTCGACCGCGCGCGACGACATGGATTTGAAGATGTATGCCTTGAGTTCCTCCGAAGCCCCGCGCAGCGCCGTGGCCAGGATTTTCTTGTCCATCTGCCCCAGGATTTCGCGAATGCCGGTTTCGGGCACGGTCAGCAGGTCTTCGAAGGTGAACATCAGGTTGCGGATGGAAAGCGCCAGCTTGGGATCTTCTTTCTCAATCCCTTCGAGGATATTCTTGGCCACGGGCAAATCGAGGCGGTTCATCAGCTCGGCAACTCCGCGCAAGCCGGCATAGGCCCGGCGGCTCTGTTCGCCGAGAGCCTCCAGCCGCTTGTGCAAAACGACGGAAACTCGCTCCGCCATTTCCGGGGAAAACTGCCGCAGTTGCGCCAGCCGCTTCACTGCCTCCGCCCGCAACTCTTCCGGCAGCCGCATGAGCAGGGCGGAAGCCTGCTTGGTATCCACGTGCGCCAGAATCAGCGCGACGGTCTGCGGATGTTCCCCTTCGATAAACTTTGCCAACTGCTGCGGGTCGGCTTCCTGCACAGCTAGCCGCGCGGTGGTGGATTGAGCCGCGCTGGAAATCTGGAGCATGAGATCCTTTGCGCCCTCTTCGCCGAAGGCCTTGATCAGCACTTTGTGGGCGTAATCATGGCCACCTTGCTCGACGATATCGCCGGTGACAATCAGCCGTTGGAATTCTTCGAGCACGGCAAGCCCCGTTTCCGGGGAAACGTCCCGCATGCGGGCGATTTCTCCGGTAATCTGTTCCACTTCGCGGCTGGGCAACAGGCGATAGACGTGGCTGGCCGCATCCTCTCCCAGGATGACCATTAAAGTGGCCGCCTTGGCCAGACCGTTCATGGGCGCGGCATTACTCATTTTTTTCTTTTGTCCTCCCGTACCCAGGCCTGTACCAGACGGCTGGCTACCACCGGCTCGTTGGTCACCTTTTCCGTAAGCGCCTTTTTCAACTGCGTGGCGCGATTTTCCTCCTGCTCCAGGATGATTCGTCCGGCTTCCGGCGAGACGGCTCCGGCGCTGGCTGCGGTGGCCGGCACGAGCCCATGACTGGCAAGCTTGCCGGGAATTTCTTTGAAGGCGGCGAGCGCCTGTTTTTTAACCGGGCGCAACACCAGGAAATAAATCACGGCGAACAAAGCAGCCAGCCCGATATAGCGCAAGGTCCAGCGCCAGGGATCGAACATCTGACGCCAGCGCTCGATCTTGCCCGGCGGCGGAAGAGTCTCGGAAGGAATTTCCTGAAACGACAGGTTCTCGACCGCCAGCACGTCTCCGCGTTGCGTGTCCACGCCGATCGCGGCCCGCGCCAGCTGCTCAATCTGTTTCATCTCGTCGGCGGTGCGCTTGCGGCGCGTCATGGTTTTCTTGCCCGCCTGATCGGCTACGTCCACGCCATCGTCCACCAGCACCGCTGCGGCGATGCGGCGCACGCGCCCCGCGGGCTCTACGCTGTGATGCAAGGTCTTACTGATGGCGTAAGTAGTCGACTCGGATTTCGAACTGGATTGCTCACTTGCCGGCGGCGTCAGCGGCGGCGAAGTTCCTGCGGGCACGTTGCTCGCTGTGCCGGGAACTCCTGCGGCCGCGCCTCCGGTGGCATTCTCTTCGGCGTGTTCCTGCGTCAGGGTGGCGGCGCTTTTGGGATCGTAGTTCTCGGTGGTGTCTTCGCTGGTGCCCATCTCGTACTCGACGTGTACGCTGGCCCGCACGTGGTCGGCTCCGACGACCGGCTCAAGTGTTCGCACCAGAGTCTTCGACAATTCTTCGTCGAGACCGAATGCGCGGCCCATGCCGTCGGGGCTGCGCAGCAGCGGAGTGTTGCTGTCGGCATCGACCACTGTGACGTTTTCTGGACGGAGGCGATCCACCGCGCTGGCCACCAGTTGCGGAATTGCCTGCTGGGCTTGTTCTGATAAGCGGCCGCTGCGGGTTTTTAAGATGACTGCAGCCTTGGCTTCGTGTTGCTGTTCGGTGAACAGTGAATCCTGCGGCAGCACCAAATGCACGCGCACCGCCTGCACTTCATTCAGCGTGGCCAGCGTGCGCTCCAGTTCGCCTTCGAGGGCGCGCTGGTAATTTACCTTCTCCGTGAAATCGGAGCCGGTCCAGTTGGGCGTGTCGAACAATTCAAACCCCATGCGGGCACTGCGCGGCAGCCCGGCGGCGGCGGTTTCCAGACGCGCTGCGTCCAGTTTGTCGTCCGCCACCAGCAGAGTTCCTCCGTCGGGAGAAATCTGGTGGGGAATGTTTTTAGCGGCCAAGCGGCTGGCCAAATTTTGCGCTTCTTCGGGGCGCAATCCGGAATAAAGCGTGACGTACTTAGGTTGCCCCAAAAGCGCGACAAAACCCCATAGGATGGCCGCGACCACGACGAAGCCTGCGCCCAGTCCGGCCTTCTGAGCGAGACTGAGTCCGCGGAAAAATTCGCTCAATCGGTGCAGCACATCGTTGAGCGATTGCGTGGTCTCGGCGGCCATTGTTTGTTTTCCTGGTTTCAGCCGTTTCTCAGTTCAGATGGCGGCATGCCTCAGAACTGCATACGCGAAATCTCTTCGTAGGCGGAGACAATTTTATTGCGCACTTGCATCATCAGTTGAAAGCTGAGGTCGGCTTTCTCGACCGCGATCAGGGCGCTGTGTACATCCGAGCCATTGCCCGCGAGCACGCCGCCAACTTTCGCTTCGGCCTGTCCCTGCAAATGCTGCATGTCGTCCATGGCGCTGTGCAGCACGTCGAGAAACCCGCTGTCGCCTGCTGCTCCGGACGATGCGCTGGACGATGATCCGGACGAAGTGGCGCTCTCGATTTCGGCTGGAAGAATGCGTAACGATGAAATTGCGGCGCTCATGGCTTGCCTGCTTTCCCGGTCAACTCAAAATCTGCAACGACGTCTGAATCATGCTCTTCGCCGCCTGCACCGCAGCGACATTCACCTGGTAGGCGCGAACCGCGCTCAGCAGGTCGGTCATTTCAAACACCGGATTCACGTTGGGGTAGGTCACATATCCCGCGGCATCGGCGTCGGGATGTCCCGGTTCATAGCGCCGCGGCATGGGCGAAGGATCGGCGACTACTTGATCGACACGCACTCCTTCGGCGGGACGACCGTGCAGTCCGGCCAACAACAGCGGAAACCGCGTCGCAGGTTGAGCGCGAAAGACCAGCAGTTGCCGGCGATAGGCTCCGCCTTGCTGCGTGCGCGTGGTTTCCGCGTTGGCCATGTTGGCCGACACGACTTCAGCGCGCCAGCGCTCCGCTCCCAGTGCGGAGCCGCTTACTTCCAGCATGCCAAACAAGTTCATGACGTTGTGCCTCCGGAGTTGATCGCTTGAGAAATGGAGTGGAACTCGTCCTTCAAAAGTTGGACGCCGAGGTTGTAACGCATCTGGGTTTCGGCCAGCAGCATGCTCTCCCGCTCCAGGCTCACATTGTTGCCGTCAGGCCGCTGCAACAAACCGCGCACGGGACGAGCTACCGGGGCAAAGGATGCGTATGCGAGACCGCCTTCGGCGTTCGCTTCCGGCAGGGATGCACGCCGCAGTTCGGCTTGAAAGTCAAGATCGCGGGTGCGATAACCCGGAGTCTCCACGTTGGCCAGATTGTCGGCGATCAGCCGGTAGCGGGCGACATTCACATCGAGGAAACGACTCAGGGTTTCAGTCATGTCGGTGTCGATCATATTGGTCTCCATCATGGGCATGGGAGTTCTTCGTTTCTGCATTTGCATCGTGCCGGCTTCATTCTTTGGCGCCTTCCCATCGCGGCAGGCCATAGACGCGAATCTTATTGCGCACGGTGCGCAGGCTGACACCCAACAACTCCGCGGCGCGCGACCGATTGCCGCCGGTCGACGCAAGCGTCAGAGCAAAAAGCTGGCGCTCCATGTCTCCCACCTTGAGACCGGGCCGCAACTGCTGCTCGCCTGGAATCGCGGGAGATCCAGAATGCGCGGCATTCCATTCGTAGCCTTCAAGAGCTGCCGCGCCGATCTCCGGCCCGAGAGCCAGAGCCGTCACCCGGCGCATGCAATTGGCCAGCTCGCGCGCATTCCCGGGCCAGGTGTGCGCCTCGAGGCATTCGAGAAAATCTTCGCACAGACGCAGCGCGGGAAATGCCGGCCCGTAGCGCGTGGCAAAATAATGAGCCAACTCGCGCACATCGCCCTCGCGCTCCCGCAGCGGGGGAAGCGTGAGGGCGATCACATTAAGGCGGTAGTACAAGTCGGCGCGGAACTGCCCGGTGTTCACCATCGGACGCAAGGCGCGGTTGGTAGTCGCGATTACGCGCAAATCCACACCGATCGTGCGAGTATCCCCCAGCCGGTCCAACTCGCGCTCCTGCAATACGCGCAACAGCTTGGGCTGGAGGGCGAGAGGCATTTCGCCGATTTCGTCCAGCAGAATCGTTCCGCCGTGGGCCAGTTCGAATTTGCCCGGCTTGGCATGGTCGGCGCCGGTGAACGCTCCCTTGGCATGGCCGAACAGTTCGCTTTCGAGCAGAGTCTCGGGAAAAGCGGCGCAGTTGACCGCGATAAAAGGACGATCGCGGCGCGGGCTCAGCCGATGAATCAGTCGCGCTACAAGCTCTTTGCCGGTGCCGCTCTCTGCCTCGATCAGAATGTCCACTGCCGTGGCCGCCGCCTGACGAGCCCGGTCGAGTGCTTGCAACCAAGCCGGCGAGCGTCCGGCCAAACCATCTGGCGCGCCTTCATCGATCCGCTG
>Ga0209006_10000805_pt1 | contig 28966 bp, 31 predicted proteins | sample JacPin_JW_Ref_O2_FD_188567 | JGI IMG/M metagenome (GOLD analysis project Ga0209006, IMG submission 188567) | Forest soil microbial communities from Algoma, Ontario, Canada - Jack Pine, Ontario site 1_JW_Ref_O2 (SPAdes) (version 2) | ecosystem: Environmental > Terrestrial > Soil > Boreal...
TTTTCGGCCGCCGTGACGAACCTCATCGCAAATACTCGCGAGCGGCGTTGACTCAACTGGAGCGGGTCCGCGGCCTTCGGTGGAAAAATAAAGCAGCGCGCTGTAGCAGCCAAGGCGATGGACAAGCTCCAGATTGCTGACCATTCTGAGATGCAGTCCAGTGGCGGCGGGAAAAGGAAAGTCGGGAAGGACGGTAAGAACTCTCGGCCTTTTGCGGGCAGCCTGGGGACCGCGTTCTTTTTCGGCGCCAGTCGTTGTCATTGATTTATTGCCATCGATTTATTGTCATCGATTCATTTGCCGAGGTCGCGGCGGCGAGCCAGCAGAATTCCGCAGCCTTCCATGGTGGAGGGATGAATCACGATTTCGTGAGTGGGACTGAGAACGCGCCGCAAGAGTTCGAGTGTACCGGCCACGATCTGATCGTGGTATTCCAGGGCAATGCGTTTGAAGCGAGGGAAAATGTCCGGGGCAGCGGCGGCAAAAACATCGTGCTCAGATCCTTCGATGTCGACCTTCAAGAAATCGATCTCCTGCGCCTGTGCGAGCTCGAACAAGCCCGCGAGCGGGACGACGGGGATACAGTCGGTGGTGGTGGAATCTATTCGCAGTACGTGATCGAGCGAGCGGGTGCCAACCGGCTGCATGTGCCCCTTGCTGAATCCCGCGCCCAGAGCCATTTCGCGGCAAACTACATTTTTCGGGCAGGCACGGGCGACGTTGGCTTCGAGGTATTTGAAATTCTCGGCAAAGGGCTCGAGAGCGATTACCCGGCAGCGGCGGTTGCGGCGGGCCATTTGAATGGCGAAGAGACCGATGTTGGCGCCGGCATCGACAATCACATCGCCCTCCGCGGGGCGATAAAAATTACCAGCGTAAATATCCTCCAGCCATATCTCCACTACCGCTTCCAACAAGCCGCCGCGCTCCGGAGGGTGAGCGATTCGCGTGGAATCCCATAGAACGATTTCATCGCATGGCTCGGCGGCGCGCATTCTCTGGACCAGGGTCCAACCGTTGCGAAAACGCACCAGCAGAGAAGCCATTTGGAGAACGCTTTTTAAGTACATTAGGAGGCTTGCGATGCGCTTTGCGGGACCGCGATCAATTCCCGATACACATCCATCATTTTATCAACCACGGGACGCGGAGAGTAGCGCTGCTCGATCAAGACCCGCGCTGCATCGCGCATCTGGAGCCGTTGCTTGGAATCGTCCAGTAACTGGCGGACTCTGCCGGCCATATCTTCATCGGTTTCGGCAACCCAGCATTCGTGGCCATTTTGGTAATCGATTCCTTCGACGCCTTCCCAGGTAGTGACTACGGGCACGCCGTAGGCCATCGATTCCATCACTTTGACTTTCATTCCACTGCCGCAGGAAGGGGCATAGACCATGACTGCGGCTTGGGAGAAAAATTCGGACGGATGAGATAAGTTCTCGGCGAGCGTAAGGTCGGGCAGCGACGAATATTTATTCAAGTAGGTTTTGGCGCTCCAGCCGGCGATGAAGAGCTTCGCGCGGGGAACCTCACGTTTTAGCAACGGCCAAATGCGGGTGATCAGGCGCTCGGCGGCGGAGCGCGAAGGCTCCCAGTGCATGGAGCCGATCATGCCGACTACCGGTTCCGAGGCGGGCGGTTGCATCGGGTATAAAGCGGGGTCGAGAGCGAAGGGCACGACAAAATACTTTCCGTGCGGATCGATCGATTCAGCCATTTGCTTCAGCCGCGGCGTGAGGAGCCGAACGTGGGGAATGCCGCGCAGGAGAAGGCGAGTAGCGCGGCGCGCCTGCCATAGCTCCTTGCGTTCGCTGAAATTCATGTTCTTCTTCTGGGCCCAATCGATGACGTCAAAGAAGTGGACGTTGAGCAGAGTGCGGGGCACGTTGAGTCCTAGCCAACCGGTGGACATTTGTTCAAGGTGCAGCACGTCGTATCCTTTTGCGAGCTCACTATGGAGCAACGCGACGAGTGAGGAATCCTGAAGCAGCTCGCTGCGCGGCCGTACCAGGTTCCGCCACTTGCGGCGCAGAGCAAAGGAATCGACCTGGAGGCGATGGCAGTGCAGCGCGAGTTTCGCATCTTGTTTCGAGAGCCAGTGCTGCGCTTCGGAGACGCGCGCGTCGGGCTCTTCCGTCGCGGCTATCGCTATGACTTCATGACCTCGAGCGAGCAACTCGCTAATCAGGACGTAGAACCAGCGCGCGGCGGTGTCGCCGAAAGGATGAGGCACGGCTGGGGTTACGATGATTACTTTCATAGCCTGATTTCTTCGTCGCGATAGTGTCTAACGCAACGGCTCCTGCCCGGATCTCTTGCTTATTACATCGCGGTAGATCGAGACCGTTTCTTCCGCAGTTGCGTCCCACGAAAACGCCTTGACCCGCTCGAAACCTTTTTGCCGAAGCTGATTTTTCAGTTCGTTGTCGGACGCGAAACGACGCAACCATGAGACGAGTTCCTCGCGATTGCGTGGATCGAAATATTGCGCCGCATCGCGGGCGATCTCAGGCATGGCAGTGCTGTTGGAGCAAAGCAAAGGTGTGCCGCAAGCCATCGCTTCGGTCAGCTGGAAGCTGAACGATTCCCAGGACGAGGGATTCACGAAAAAATCCGCATGGCGGTAGAGGGCGGGAATTTCGCTGGGCGCAAGTTCCAATAAGAAAAGTCTGGGGAAACAGGATAGTTGCTTCCAGCGTTCCAGCAAGCGCGGGTAGTCCCATTCCTTGCGTGCCACGATCGCGAGGCGGTGATTCGGCAAGTTGGCGGCGTCAAACGCCTCCACTAGAGTGCTAACATTCTTTCGCTTGTCATATCCGCCGACGTACAGGATGTAAGGGACAGAGATCCCGCAGTTGCGGAGGACTTCGGAATCATTGACGCCGGGCTCGGGGCGGAACTCTGCCGCTGGCGCGAGGTAGACGCGGCGGCACTGACGATCGCGAGTGACATTTAGTTCAATTAATTTTCGGCGAGTCGTATCGGAAACGGTGATGAGAGCGTCCGCACGGCAATAGTTCGAGATCTCGTATTTCCAATACCAGAGGCGGGACTTGAGCGTGGGATAAACTTCGCGCCAGTAGGTTCGTTCGTATGATTCGTGAACGGTTACCACGAAAGGACAGGGCTTAAGCAACGGCAGTCCGCGCTCGGCGGGAGCATGGAACACGTCAATGTTCAATTCGCGAAGTTTTCTGGGCAACGCCAGATCGACCCAAATTGTCTCGCGAAAAGACTGAAATACGATGCTGGTTGCGCGGATGCCTTCCAGATGTTTGGAGTTCAGTTCCTGCCGGGAAAACAAAACAATCTCGACATCCTCCCGACGCGATAATGCGCGCAGCAACTCCCGTGTATATCGCACCAGGCCGCGAACGTCGGGATTGGAAAGAATTTCGGCGTTGAAACCCACTCTTAATCTGCGGGGAGCTTGCTGGTTTGAACTGGACGCATCCATCAGCGGACCAGTCCCATGAAGCGGTACCAGCGACCCAGGCCCTCGAGAGTCTGCGCCAGGGACAGGCGTGGGGCGAATCCTAATTCCTGGCGAATCTTTGCATCGACGATGGGCTGAGGGTAGGTATGAAGCAGCGCTACGCCCACGTCTGGCGTGATCGCCGGCAACGGGTCGGAGCTGCCGTTGGCGATGGAAGAAACCGGCGCAGAAGTGAAGCGGCGTAAGGATTCGAATCCTGGTGCTCGCTTGAGCCAGGCCTTGAGCGGATCGTGCCACACCGCCGAGCGCAGAACGTCCGGGGCATCCTTGACCCACTTCTGGTAAAGCCGGGGCTTGGAAGAGTTGCGGGCGACTTCTTGCCAGGAAAATGCAGCGAGCGTTGCGAACTCAACGCCAAGCAATTGGCACAGAGAGCGATAGTAGTCCTGCCAGGTACGGCCGAAACCATCCTGCAAGACGTAGGCCTTGTTTGCAGCTGCGGGGTGGTGCGCGGCCAGCAACATGGCGTCGAGCAGATGAGAGACGTGAATCTCGTTCATATAACCGCGGCCCTGATCCACCAAATAGGCGGTACCGGATGCGATCTGGCGAGCGGGCGTTTCGCTCCAGTCTCGGCCGCGCGGGCCGTAAATAATGGAGGGCTGCAACACCACGGTCTCCGGACCACCGCGCCATTGCTCGACAATCTTCTCCGCGGCCGCTTTGTTTTTGGCATACTCCGACCAGCGAGGGGGATTGATAGCCGAGGATTCGTCGACCGCGGTTTTCGGACGAAATCCGTAGACCACCGCGCTGCCGAGGTAGACGAGTCGGCGGACGCCCACCGCCTGGGCGGCTGCGAGCGAATTTTCCAGGCCTTGCACGATGGCAGCGCGGTCGCCGGTGACGCAGTGAAACACGACGTGGGCTCCAGTGAATGCTGCTTTCAAAGATTCGCGATCCAGGACATTGGCAAGGCGCTGGGGCAGGCCAAAGCGGGCTAACAAAGCGCCGCCTGTGCCGATGCGGCGGACCAGCGGAGTAACCTGGGCTTCGGCGCGAAACAGGCGCTCCACCATTGCCGCGCCAACGAAACCACCGGCGCCCAAGACTGCGTACTTCGCATCGCGCTGCGCGCCGACGTATGCATTTTGCGAAGAAGTCATATTTGGATTATTCGCCTGCGATCGTCAGATGTTTGCGCTGCTGGTAACAGTTTGTGATGATGTCCACGCTCTTTCTTGCTTCGCTTGCCAGGACAAGTCCATCGGAAGAACCGCCACGACCTGCGCGAGCGAAGGCTCGCAATTGTTCGGCTAATGCAAATGTGAAGCGCCTTCCGCTGGCCCAGCGCGGTTCGCATCGGACGTTGGCCTCGACGGTCGTCTGATGATTTGAGGAGAAGCGGAATTGAGTGGCATCATCGTGATCCCACTCGATCCATCCCCGCTCGAACTGCAACCGGTAATTGTTTGGCAGTTCCACCGAGCGGCTCATGCGCAGCGACCCTCGCGCGCCTTGCGTCTGCAGCTCCGCGACGCAGTCGCACTCCACACCGGTGGGTGCGGCATCGTCGAGAAATTCAACCACTTCGACGGGACCGAGCCACCACTGCAATAAATCCAGGGTGTGAACGCCGGAATCCATTAGCACTCCGCCTCCGGCAACTTTGCGATCAAAAAATGAAAACGACATTGCGGGCCAGCCGTAGGGACCACCCTCGCTGGCTTCGAAAGAAGTGAGCGCACCTAGAGAGCGGGCATCGACCATGCGTTTGATTTCCTGGACGCTGGGAAACCAGCGGCGGAGCAGGTTCACGCAAAAAATGCATCTGGTTTCGCGAACCGCCGCTTCAATCTCATCGCACTCCTTGGAGCTGATGGCCATGGGTTTCTCGCAAAAAACATGAATGCCCATGCGCAGCGCGTCGACGCTGGCCGGCTGGTGCAGGAAGTGAGGCAGGGCCACGATGACGCCCTCGGGACGAAGCTGCTCGAGCATTGAGCGATAGTCGGTAAAAAACTTCGCCGCTGGAAATTCCTGCAAGAAGGGCTCCGTAATTTTCTGGTTCAGGTCGGCAACACCCACGAGTTCAATTTCGTCCGCGAGCTCTTTCAGAGCGGGATGGTAAAGAACATTGATGACCGCGCCGCAGCCCATCACGGCGATTCGAAACGTGCTCATGGATGCGGCCTTTCGAGGCTGTGGGAATACCAGCGTGCGGTTTCGAAATGAATTTTGCGCAGACGAGTCATGTCATCAATGCGGAGCCCGCCCCCCAACTTTCAAGAACGCCCGCCGCGCCAGGGCACGCAGCAAGGGCCGTATGCCGATATGGTCGAGCCGTTTCTGCATCCTGAGGTGCCCGTTCCCCGAGCCAGCTTGAATGACCGCCGCGAACGTCGATCCCAGCTCCACTGTGCGCCCGTTATATTCACGGAAGTCTTCGGGCCGCCACAAACAAACGTGCCTTTGACTCGCGTTCCCGTGTTCCTCTCCTTGCGGGTAAAAAGTCAAGGGCGTCGTCAGGATCACAGTCTGGCAGTGAGCCAGAAGTTGCTCGATCAGATCACGACCGGCGGGTTTTTCGATATGCTCGATTACGTCACAGATGAGACCCACGTCAAACCGGCCCAACGAGTTCAATATCCCGCATGCGTCGCCGATATGGATTTGATCGTAGGCAGCAGCCCAGATAGGATTGCGATAGGCATCGAAGATTTCGATCCCTTCGATTCGGACCTGCCATTCTTCCCGGCGAAAGCGGCCTTGCCACGCTTCCAGGTATTCGCGAGCAACTACTCCCCATTTTCCGAAGCCGACACCAATTTCAAGAATGGACCGCGGGTTCAATTCTTGAAGCTCGGCTGCAACAAAAGGAAGGTTGCTGGCATCGCTAACTCCCACGTTCTCTCCTTTCGTTAAACATCGAGTCTCTCGCGTGTCTGGGACGCATGCAGCTGTGAAGTGAACCCATCTTCGGCCTCAAACCAGCACGGCTCGGCTTGCCGCGTTCGGAGCTGCCTCGGTTCGCCAACTCATGATCATTCTCGCTAAAAACAAGCCGCAGATCACGCCCTCCGTCACGAGGATGACGGCCAATCGATAAATCGACGAAATCGAAAATGAGCGAATCACCAACCAATTCCCTACCGCCAAGGCTCCGCTGAGGATCAGGGGCTCGCGCAAGGGTAAGAAGACGTGTAATCCTTCCAGCTTGCGGGCGTGAAAGAAAGCCAGGAGCCAAAAACTTTGAAGAGCACCTTGAAAAAGCGCGAATGCGAACAGCCCATAGTGGTAGATCGCAAATGAGCCGAAGGTCCATGTCAGGGCGGCCTGCAAGAGGCAAAGGCGGAAGTTAAACCACGCGTCATCCTGGGCGAAGAATAACTCGGACAAAGGAAGACTCACCGCCAGCGCGACGGCGTTCGCACAATAGGCATACAGGAGGGGTTGCGCGGGAAACCACTTCGCGGTAAATACGGAGGCGATGATGGGCGTGCTCAGACTGGCCAGCACGGCGCAGGCCGGCCACGCGATGCTGGCATTGATGCGCAAAGATTTTTCCACGCGGGAGCGAAGCAGCGCGGGATCGTTGGCGGCGTTGCTGAATGCGGGCAAATAGATGCGGGCCATGGCGTTGCAGATCACCAGAGGATAGAGCGACAGCGTGGAAGCCCACGAAACATATCCCACGGAGTTTTTGCCGAGCACACGCGCAATCATGATAGGCGGAAATGCGAGCGTGGCCATATTGAGCAGTGAGCCCCCTTGATAAACAAGACTAAAACCGACGTGGGGACGAATGGAGGCCCACGAGAATTGACCGAATGGCGAACGCGCAATCAAGTTGAAAGCGAGACTACCGAACACATCGCGGCAGGCCATGGCAACGACGTAACACCATACGCCTTTATGAAGAAATGCGAGCGCGGCGAGCAGGATGGTGTATATGAGGCTTTCGCCTGCTTCTACCGCGCTGACCACATTAAAGCGCATGGCGCGCTCCAGCATGGCGAGCGGAACCATGCGTTGGTTGCGGACGATCAACAGCACGAGAAGGATGGCGGCGGGAAGATAATTTTCCGGGCCGAGTTTTACCAGGCGCAAAACCACGGGCAACAGAGCCCCAATCGCTACGGCAAAGGTCAGGGAAATTCCGAGAATTACGGTTTGCGCCGTGGCAAGTTCGGCGGGTTCCAGCTCGCCACGCTTACGAATCAGCGCGGCTTTCAAGCCCAAGTCGCCGAAGTAGCCGAGAATACCTTGGGTAACGAAGATCAGGATGGCGAAACGGCCGACGATCTCCGGGCCCAACCAGCGTGATACGGCCACGCTGCTGCCCACACTGAGGGCCATGATAACGACCTGGCGAATGACCAAGGCGATCGCGGCCCCGCTCATCTTTCCCCGAAAGAGAGTCACCAGGAGAGCACGGTAACCCGATGACGGGGGCACCGAAGCGCAGGCATCGGCGATATCCCCCGCCTCGCGAGAAAGATCTTCCTCGATAAGAGAAAGCCGTTCGTTCATCAAAGGGCTGTCGTAACTTGGAGTGTGGGATGCAACTCAGAAGCGGTAATGGCGAAGTGACTACCGGCCACGACGCCTTTCGGACACGTACAAAACGCAGGTCTTTGGTTCGCCAAGTTCGATCTCTATGGTTTGCGGTGGGGCGGAAGAGCCCACTGCCTGAAAATTAAGAACAATAAAACCGCCGCTTTTGCCCGATACCTGCTCGGCTAGCCCTGAAACATGCACCCGCGAGGAGCATCGCGAGATTCAAAGCTGCAGCAAAGTGTGATTAGTTTAGCACATGGGAGGGCGCCGTCTTCCTCGATGCGGCGCTTCGATCCAATGCTTCCAAACTAACTTCAACTTCAGCAACTTGGCCAGCATACCTGCTATCACCTTGAAGGAGAGTGCGGAAAATGTCCAAGGCCTCCCGGTAGTGGTCGCGCGCTTCCTCGATTTGGTTCTGAAACTGTTCAACGCGCCCCAGGCTGCTCAATGTCATGGCCAGCTCTGGCAGATACACACCGGGATTCAGCTGCGCCAGTTGCCTGTCAATCTTAGTGGCCTCTTGGAAGAGCGGGTGTGCGTCTTCCATACGATTGTGCATCGCTTCCAGGCGTCCAAAATTACTCAGAGTCATCGCCAGGTCGTGTTGATACGTGGAGGGACTCTGCTCCGCTAGCTGCCGACCGATTTTGACTGCCTCCTCATAATGCTGGCGTGCTTGCTCCGTGCGGTCCTGAAGTCCATCCAGCAAGGCGACCTCATTCAGCGTCATAGCCAAGTTCGCCAGATACTTGGCGGGGTCCTGCTGCGCCAGTTGCCGTTGGATCGCCACGGCCTCTTCATCATGCTGGCGGGCCTCATCCAACCGGTCCTGGAGCCGATCGATTGCGCCAAGATTGTTCAGAGTCGCCGCCAGATAAGAGACGTAGACGTCTGGATTCTGCTGCGCAAGCTTGCGATAAATTTCGAGGGCTTGTTCACCGTGTTGGCGCGCCTCATCCGTCCGATTCTGGAGCCGGTCCAGGTTTCCCAGATTGTTCAAGGTTCTGGCCATGTCTGCTAGAGATGCGCCTGAGGCTTGCGATGTCAGAGGCGGTCGCAATTCCAGGGCTCGCTCAAAGTGCCGCCGCGCTTCGTCCATGCGATTCTGTGCCGTACCTAGACTCTCCAGGTCTTTTTGACTCATCTCTAACTCGGGATGCATGAGAGCCATTCCTAGCGCGTTATGGGCTAAAGGACTTTCTTCAACCTCCAGTGTGTGCAACCACAGGTCGTAATCGCTTTCCCAGAAATTTAGCTGGCGAAAGGTAACGACGCTTAGCACTCCCATGACGCACAACGCCGGAATGACGCGGTAGATAGTGCGAACTTCTTTGGCCTCCGCCAGATCATCGAGGCTCCAGGCAATCATGACAAAAATTCCGATCAGCGGAATGTAGGCATAGCGATCAGCCATGGCGTGCTCGCCTACCTGCACCAGACCGATGACAGGAACTAGTGTCCCCAGAAACCACAACCAGCCAACCATCACGTAGCGCTTCCGGCGAAAGGCGACGACGAACGCAGTAATCGCGATCAGAACCAGCGACGATAGAATCCATTGCCATGCTGGGAGAGTTGCGGCATGGGGATAAAATGCAAGCCGCGCCGGCCAAACCATCTTCCAGAGATATAACGCATAGGATGTGACCGCATTCTCGATGCGCAGAGTGAGCGGAAGATCTTCGAAGGTGCGCACTGCTGAGCGCTGGGCTTTCAGAGTGATCCAGGCGCTGGCCGCAGAAAGAAAAAGTAAAGGGATTTTTTCCAGTAGCAGTTTCGAAGGCGTTGCCCGTGGCAGCGTGCTCGGCGAACGGGTCTGGGTGCGATGAAGCAAAATGCGTTCGAGCGGCCAAAAATCCATCAGCAAGAAGACGAATGGAAGTGTGACGACCATTGGCTTGGCCGTTAGCCCTACGGCAAACAGCGTCGCCACGAGGACATAGCGCCGCCCGTCCGGCTTTTGCGCATACCAGACATACGCGCCAATCGCGAGAAAGAAGAAAAGCGTGCTCAGTACGTTCTTGCGCTCCGCAATCCACGCCACCGACTCCACGTTGATGGGATGTAAGGCAAATAGCGCAGCCACGAAAAGGCTGGGGCCGAGGCGCTTTGTAGACCAGACCAAAAGCAGAAATAACAGCACCGCGTTCAGGGCATGGAGGAGCACGCTGTCCAGGTGATGGCCCGCTGGATTTAAACCAAAGATCTGGTAGTCGACAGCGTGCGACAGCCATGTGAGCGGATGCCAATTCGCCGCGACGGTTGAGGTGAGAGCCCACTTGATCGTGTTCCAGCTCAATCCCTGGTGGATGTGGGAATTGGCGACGACATATTCCTGATCATCCAAGACGAGGAAGGAATGCCCAATTGCGGGGATATAAAGTGCGCACGTGGCAATCGCGAGCAGTGCGCCGAACAACAAATTAGTCAGAGCAAATGGGGACTCAGTGCTCCGCGGGGCGGATCGACGCTTCTTTTGACGGGTGGCTTCTTGGACTGTGCGACTAGCTCCCAATAGTGCCTCCGATACTTCTGAAGGCGAACAAAGTTGCATCCGCCCGCAAGGTGGTACATGCAGAAGCTATGGGACCGCACATGATCAGAGAAATCGTAGCACGGGAATTTGCGCGAACCGCCCGACGTTATGGGGCGAACGTTGAAGGTGGTGGAAACCGAAGTGGGTAACCAGCAGGCGCGAAGGGCAGGAACGGGAAAAACGAATCAAAAGCGAGTGTAATCTATTCGGCGTGGTGTGGGTCGGGTGGATCGTTGCCGTGTCCGACTAAGCGGCTAAGGTAGCATTGCTCGTGCATCATTTGGCCGTTTTCGTCGGCGGTCTCGTCGGTATCCAGGTTGACAGGCTTTTTGCAGATCGGGCAGGTGAACTTCTTTTCGCTAAATCGGTCGGATGTGCTCACGGCCTTACTCCACTTCCTCGTATGGAGAGTTTACCACCAATGTTATATATAGTACACGGGAATGTGCTATGGCGTACCGCTAGAGGCTCGCCTAGAATTGGCATGATGGGATCATGGCCGACAAGCCAACCTCCGAACAACTCCGCCGTGAAGCCGAGAAGTTGCGCGAGACAGCCATCGAACTGATAGAGCACGCGGAAAAACTAATTCAAAAGTCCGGCGAACTAGAGAAGCAGGTCTCTGAATTGGACAATTTCAAACCGGGGCCGAAGCAGTAAACGCCCCTCAACGCACTAATAGGACACCACCCAACCCGTCGTCTTCACACGCGGTGAACGGCGGCATGACAGCTTACACAAAGTGTGATTAGGTTTTCTTCGGAATCATTCCCGGATTGACTGCGATACTCTTTGTGATGAACTTCCAGGTTCGACATCGTCCCGCACGATTGACAGCGCCAGCTATCACGACACAGGATCTGCTGCCGTAAAGCTTCGTATGGCCCCGGATCGAGCCGCAAGCGCGGCATTTTTTGACCGATCAAACTCATGAAGCGTTCTCAGTGAGGCCTTCGAGGAATGCCTGCTTGTGCTCCTCGGGAAGAACCTTGAAGAGTCGCGTCATCGCACACAGCAGCATTTCCGGATCTCCGTTGTCCAGATTTGCTCCCGCAAGGAAGTCGGCGCAAATCATTTCCAGGCAGTAGCCGCGAGATCGGTCGCTTCCCAGCATCAGAGCCGCCGTTTCGACTGCTCGCTCAATGACCACGATCTGGCCCTTGTAAAGCTTGAAATAGACAATCTCCCAGGGTTCGGTTTCCTTTCCCGTCAGTTCCCTCTCAACCTCCTGCTTGAACTGATCTTTCGGCATCTCCTGCGCTTTGTGCAACCAGGTTGCACAATCGAAGTACTGCCTATCCCTTCGCGCCACTTTCGCCAACTCCAACCCCTTAGCCCAGCCCACTTCCTTCAGCTGTTTCCGCGCCTGTGGCGGCAGGTGTTCGTGGATGGACATGAGGTAATAGGCCTTCCGTCTAGACTCCGGGAACCGCCTTTCCAGAAAATCTTCGAAGCCCTTCAGCTTTTCCAGCCGCCAGTATTGTCCCGCCCTCACCTCGCACAAATAGCGCCCCAATTCCACAAACTTGGTGTCCTTCTCGATTTCCTTCTGCTGCTCCCAGGCCAAAATTTCGTCGATCTTGCCCAGCACGAACTGGGCGCGTTGGCGATTGAATTTCGGCGGCATGGGTGGGTTCCTAGAAATTAAGCTCGTCAAGCCAATCAAGGCTCTCTGCTCCTGGACGCCGCACCAACGCGGCCGCGGCCATCTCATGCTTTCCCAGACAAAGCCCCACATGCGGACAGGTGCTGCAGGGGTTTTGGGGAAAGCGGATACCGCTATGCGGCAGGAACTCTGCCGCCTCAATTCTTCCGATTGTGTTTTCGACCAGTCGCCCGAATTCCGCGCGCTGTTCGTCGGTAATCGTAGTGCGAAGGTACTGAACTTCCACCCAGCTCTTGCGAACGAACACGACCTGTGCCGCGTCAGCAATCCCGGTTATCCAGGAGTAGCAAACCAGTTGCGGGTCTAACGACAACAGCCCCGCAGGTTCTTCGGGGTACCGGGACGAACTCGTCTTCCACTCGATGAGGCACCTTATGTCATCGAGGGTGCCGATGGCATCGATGTAGGCCACGAAGTCGTTTCGCTGACCAATTTGTCGTGTGAACTTGATCTGCAGATTCTTTCGGGGTTGCGGGATTTGAATACGATCGTCCTGACAGAAACGGGTCAACAGCATAATGCCCTGCTGCAGCATGCGGTCCCAGGAATCTCTGTCGGAATATCGCAAGCCTTGGTCTTGAACGGCAGACCACTCGGAAAACAGCACCTCTCCTGGGTCCTCGCGGCGAAAGAGGGCGGCGAGAGCTTTTTCGAAGGCGCGACCGAAGAGCATTGCGGCGCGGCTGTCCTTTTCTTTCCAGCCGTCGAGATAGCGATGCTGGTAGCGCCGCGGGCAGGTCAAGTATTGGCTGATCTGTGTATAGCTGTAGGTCATGTCAGGCTACCTGTGGGTTGTCCAGATTCGCGGGCGAGAGTTCTTCCCACCGTTCAGCGGGTGCAAAGCCATCAAACCGGAGCAGGGACGCATGGTTGAATACAATGTGGCTGATCTTCGTCACGCCCGTTAGGCCTACGAGTCGTTTTTCATCGACTTCGTCACGACCGAGCGATTCAGCGTCGTATCCAAAGTCGCGCAGAAACCAGTTCAACTTCCACAGAGCTTTCGGAGTGCAATAGAGTCGCCCCGAAAGGATCTGGTTGGAAAATCGAAGCGGTTGAACAACCGACAGAGCGAGCGTGTAGTAAGGCTTTGGCTGCTGGCGGCGAAACGTGACTCGTTGAACACGAACCAGAAAAACACCATCCGGCACCTGTTCGGCGGCGAAACGGTCGGCAGCGTGCAAGCCGCTAATCTGGCGCTTCATGCGACACCTTCCTTCTGGAGTGGATAGCTGTTGAGCTGGCAGAGCAACGCGTTGCGATCCTTTTCAGCCCAATCGGATAGATGGGTAACGAAGTTTTCGACTTGCTCGCGCGTGGCATCACGAAGAGCCTTCACACCGCAGAAATCGGTCGCATACGACTTGACCAAAGTGGCGTCGAGTTGATGCTGGCGAATCAACTGGCAGAGGCGATCGCGGACCTTGGGGCCACCATAGTTCCCGTTTCCGTTGGACGGTTGAGGAGGGAGCTTTTTCGACTCGCGCTGAGACTGTGGTGGTTCAGCGAAAGAACCGATTTCCTCAACGGAACAGATGCCAATGCCATAGGCCTTGCGCAAGGCTCGGTTAACGGCACGGGTCTCCGCGACCCGCATCTCGGCGCCATGGACGACGAAAGAGACATTCGAGGGGTCGGCGTCGCCATAGCCGACAAAACCGGATGAGCTTTTGGAGGGGTAAACCGTCGCTTTAAGGACAAATCGGCTCGCCGCGGAATCGCAAAGCGAATTAACAGCCTCAACATGAATTCCGCGACACTTCTTGCGGCGAGCCAGCCGTAACAACCCGGTATGGGTGATGTACCAGTTACCGTCAATAATCTGGAGTTCACCCGCCTTATAGGAAAACTGGAACTCTCTCGTTATCGAAGCGAGAATTTCAACAGCACGGGATGAGAAAGGGACAGTTCCTCTGGCAAGGCGGATATTTTCCCGAAGCAACTTCTTGAGGTTATGATCCGATCTTTTTGATGAGCTACTCGCTGGTAATTTCAAAATTCTCCTCCTGTTATCTAGTGATAACACAAACAACGATGTTATTTTTGTCAAACGTTATTGCTAGACGATCACGCGGACAGCTATATTTCGGTTGTGGCTAAAACTGAATTCGTAGCTTTCCGGGTCGCTCCGGAGCTTAAGCGCGAGCTACAGCGTATTTCTGACGACGAGCAGAGGGCCCTGTCTCAGGTCTGCGAGATGCTTCTATATGAGGGCGTAGAGGCCTACAAGAAGGAAGGCCCTAAGTTTATCCAGCGTTTGGTCGCTAAACAAAAGAGCAGGGCAAAGGACTAGCCATCTGGGTGTCTGCGCTTGTCCCCCTTGGCTGATGCGGCAAGACCTCTAGGCTGTCGTGGACCTGATCGGAAACGGCGGGCACATCCGCACCGTTTCTGGGCATTAAGCGGGGCAAAATCTTTCGCGCAGTCGCCAGAGGCGGGCAGCATTTCGCAAAACGTTGTCTGACACGTCGTCAAGAGCTGCTGCGCTAGACCACGTAATAGCGTTGCTCCATGCGGCCCGCAGGGTCAATGAGTGTAATCGCCTGGTTACAACAGTCTACTCACGGAGCGTTAGAATCTTTACCAAGTCTCGCAAGGTTTAGCGTGAGGAAAAGCCAATGACTCCCAGTGCCGTGACCGATCTCAGAACGTTCGTGCCCACCAAAAACGCAGAACTCTCGAAGAAGTTTTATACCGATCTCGGATTCGCGATCAATTGGAGCGACGAACAGATTGCAGAGCTTCAGATCGGCGCGTTCCGGTTCCTACTGCAGACCTTCTACGTGGCTGAGCATGCAGGTAATTTCATGATGAGCTTGACCGTCGAAGATACGGACGCTTGGTGGGAGCACATCCAGCGTCAGGAGTTCACGAAGAAGTATCCCGGTATCATGTGCAAACCGCCGGAGATGCAGCCATGGGGAGTTCGGGTGCTCTACCTGAGCGACCCTACCGGGGTTCTGTGGCACATCACGGATACGCGTAAATCTTAGTGTGGCCCTCGGGTGAGCGCGACTAAGGACCACTGAGTGTTCGTCAACAATCCGAGCAGTCAAACGGATCACGGGTTTGCGTGGTTGACGATAAATCGCGATAGCACTCAGGATGCCCCAAAGCAGGGGTTCTGAGTGTAATGGCCTGGTTGCGACAGTTGATTGACGAACAAACGCCCGAGGGGCGGCCCTCACCTACAAACCGTCAGCCCTCGGGGACAGCCACGCGGAGAACATCTGCTTCAAAGCCGTGCGCGCCTCGTCGTTGCGCACGATAATATCGCCGCCACCGTCGTAAGGATGGTAAACACACTTCTGCTCCTGTCCTATCACCAGAATGTCTTCCTCCTTTGTGGGTGGGGCAGAGGGTTGAACAGCCTCATTGGTGTCAATCGTCTCGGCGCATTCGCCTTTTTCGTCGTAATCACAGACGCGACCGGGATGGGCTTGTTTGCATTTCCGGCATAGTTCGGTAACCATTCCACTTCCTCCAATTTGCGGTCATTCGTATCCAAGGAAGACCTGATAGACCGAGATCTGCCCTCACGCTACGTGGTTTTCCGATCAGCGTATGGTCAGAACCGACCACTTTGGACAAGGTAGGCAAAAGCGGGGGTGCCGCCGTCAATCGGCGCAAAAATCTCCGTTATGCTCATTGATCCGGGAAACTTGCCGATTCTCAATGAGCGCTAGGGCCTGCATCTCGGGGAGCCACGAGCTGATCAGTTCAAATCGAGTGGTCAGGAAATGCGAACTGATCGGATTGGATTAAGGCTATTCCTTGGGAAGATCGATCATGACGACCTGCGAGTTTTCGCGTAAGCGGTCGAAGACGATTTGTTTCCCGTCGCCCGGACAGTGGCAGCGTTGTCTGGGCACGCAAGGGGCGATGTGCCTTTTGATCCATCGCCCCAGCGCCTTCCGTTCATATCCTTCAAGTTCGGTGTCGTGTCCGCATCCATCGCCGCACCCGATTTTCGCCGAAGGTATGTGGATCGTCATCATCATCGCTTTCCATATGCTCCATCTTGAACTGCCGGAGGACGGCAGAAGTAATATCGAGACCTTCATTCGGATCCTCGCCGGTTTTCGTATTTCGCTTCCGTAGATGAAGGAGTAGACAGCATAACGGAGGGCATCAACAATATCAGCCATGCTCGATTGTTGCTCTATTGAGGATGATTGGTGAAAACCGCGATATCGCTCATTGACCGGCAGTCAAAATGTGTAATGGCCTGGTTTCGCCAACCATCCCTTATACTGCTGTTCCATGAACGCGAATCGGCCAATCCGAAGGATCTCTCAAATGGCAATAGCGGCTCTCGTGTTGGTCGCTGCTCCCTTCGCATCTGCACAGGGCAAGTGTAGCGACGGGTACGGAACGCCGCCCTGTCCCCTGAGCATGCGAGTGGCAACTGCACCGATAAAGCCGGTGTTCGCGCCAACCGGATGGAGGACCGTAGCGCTCGACCATATCACGTTCGAGATGCCGGACTATCGGAAGGAAACGGCGTTCTATGTCGACTTGATGGGCTGGAAGCTCCGAAGCGATGATGGCAGGCAGGCGGTCCTGGACATCGGGGACTCGGGATCTGTGGTCTTTCAAGAAGCTCGTGAACAGCAATCGGCGGTGGTGAAGAGCTTCTGCTTCGTGATCGAGCCGTGGGAAGCGAAGACCGTGGAAGCTGAACTCAGGAAGCGCGGATTAAACCCAGTGGCCGAAAATGATGCCAAAGGGTTTGAGAGCTTCCACGTGAAAGACCCTGACGGATGGGACCTTCAGATCAGCAACGGCAACGGCCTGAAGAAATCTCGTAATGCACCATCGAGGGCGGAGCTTGCTACAGCAACTCCGTTCGCGCCTACTGGGTGGAAAACGGTATGGCTTGATCACCTCTCTTTTCGAGTCACTAACTACAAAGAGAGCGTATCGTTCTACAGCAACCTGTTGGGCTGGAACCTGACATACGATGAAGGAAGTCAGCAGCAGTTGATGATCGACGAAGTCGGAGACATCATCATACGCGGGGGCAATCCGAACGATCCGAATTTCGACAGAACCGCCCCGCGCAAGGCCCAGCTAGATCACATCTCGTTTGGCATCTCGCCCTGGGACGCGGACATTGTTAAGGCAGAACTCGAGAAACGTGGTTTGCAAGCGAAGGTGGATACAGCTAGTCATAACGATATTCACGCTGCTGCCTACAAGAGTTATCACACGACTACGCCTAATGGTTACAATCTGCAGATCAGCTTTGTCACACACCAGAACCGATTAGCATTGGTAAACTCAGTTAAACCAAAAGCTCTCGGCAAATAGGTGGCGAAAAATCGCCGTTACACTCATCGTCCGAACGTGCGGATGTGAAGTGAATCGAAAGAACTCGAAATTTGAGTGTAATGGCCTGTTTATGCCAGTTGACGAAAAAACGAAGTCCGAACGGATTGCGGCCCAGCGTTAACATTGCAGTGACTGAAATAGAGGGAACACAAGAACTACCAACGGCGACTGACGGGAGCTAAGCGGAGCATCTCAACCTGCAACAGCAATTGCCGACAGAAGGTGGGATTGTCGGCGTCTGTTTTCGAACAGTCAGATCAAAATCATTGCGGCAACCCCATCCGACGCAGCAGGTCAGCATATCGTGGATCCCCGTGCAGGCTATCGTACTGCCGCGTGCTCTTGACAAAAAGCAACTCGTGCTCATCATAGGCCCTGTTTAGCCAAAGAAACGCCTTGTCCTTGTCACCGAGTTCCGCATAGGCGATCGCAGTGGCCTCCGGGTCATAGTTTCTCACCCTTTGCCTGATAGACTTCAGCCTCCTTTTTCAGGACTCCCTCCCATCCCGTGGTGGCATACGCTTGTCCCACGGTTTCCGATAACTCGCGCTCGCCGTCCATCGTCAGTCTGAGCTGCAGCTCGCGCATCGCTTGTGCGTAATCCCTTTTGTTCGCGTAATCGTCGCTCAGAGTACCGTGGGGGGCATGGAAACTTCAGGGTAAGTCTCCACAAGTCTGCGGCACTGCTGAATCGACTCATCGTATTCGCCCGCAGACCATAACATCGCGCACAACGCCTGGTTGTAGAGCTGCGAAGAGGGATCAAGCTCGAGGGCGATCTTGTGCTCAGCCACGGCTTCCTCCATCCTCCCTCGAGCGGAAAGATACTGGCCGTAGTACAGGTGCGCCTGTGCAAAGCTCGGGTTCAACGCGAGGGCACGGCGCAATTCTTTGTCGGAGCGCTGCCACTCCCAATTAAACATGAACACATATCCCAGAGCTGCATGTGCCTCGGCAAGGGAGTCGTCCAACTGAACAGCCTTGGTCGCAGCGTCGGTAGCTTTTTGCCGGGCTTCGCCCGGCGGCAGCTCGCGGAAGAATCCGAGCCATACGTAAGCGTGCGCCATCCCTGCATATGCCGCCGCGTAGTTCGCATCTCTGGCCACCGCCTTCTGAAAGTATTCCAGAGCCCTCTTCCAGCCGTCCGCCGTCAGCGTGTCCTGATATGTCCGACCTCTGACGTAAAGTTGGTAAGCCTCAGGATCGGACGTTCCCTGCTTGGCGAGTCTGTCCCGCGCCTCATTGGAAATTTTCGGCATCAACCGCGCCGATACATTTCGAGCAAGTTCCTGCTGCAAGGAAAGAATCTCCGATGCTTTTCGGCTGTATTGCTTGCCCCAGATATGGCTGTCGTCGTGCGCGTTGACCATTTCTACGCTGAGATCGATATTGTCACCTTGCTGAACAAGCTGTCCGGTAACAACCGCCTTGACATTGAGCTGTCGCCCCACCGCTATGGGATCGACTTCTTTGCCTTTGTATTGCGCGACCGAACTGCGCGACATCACCCTCAGGTTGGGGATCTGTGACAGGCTGTCGATGAGGCTGCTGGTGATCCCGTCCTCGAGCACACGCCCGTTCGCGCTCGTGTCATTGTCAGTGATCGGCAGGACAGCAATCGAATCGACCCCAAGATCCTCGCTGTGAAAGTAGCGAAACAGAAGGGCTGCCCCAGTGGCCAGCAACACGAGCACACCCACCGCGGTCGTCGCCTTGGCAAGGCGTGACAATTTTCGTCTGCACTTGTCGACAGGCTCGACGGCTGTCTTCCCCGATTCCGTGTCCCGCTTCAGCCGCTGTAAGTCGGCGCGGATCTCGGAGGCATGCTGATAACGGAGGTTTCGGTCTTTCTCGAGGCACTTGCTGGTGATCTCGTCCACCTTCGCCGGAATGTCAGGATTCATTCGAATCGAGGGAACCGGATTGCGATTCAGGATCGAATCAAAGATCGTGCCGGCGGTGTCGCCCCGGAAAGGCAGAGTTCCGGTGGCCATCTCATACAATACTGCGCCAAAGGAAAACAGGTCGGTACGCGCATCAAGCTCCTTGCCTCGAACCTGCTCGGGCGACATGTAGGCCACTGTTCCCACCATGGTGCCCGGACTGGTCAAGTGCTCCGCGTCCACGTCTACCGACTGCGTGTTCAGCGACGCAATTTGGCTCGAAGAACTGCCTGCCAGACCAACCTTGGCCAGTCCAAAGTCCAGAATCTTTCCACTACCGCGCTTTGTCACGAAGATGTTGGCGGGCTTGATGTCGCGGTGAACGATGCCTTCGGTGTGGGCAGCGTCGAGCGCGTCCGCAATCTCAATAGCCAGCGCTAGAATCTGCTCGCTTTCCATCGGCCGGCCCGCGATCTTGTGCTTCAGCGTCATGCCATCCAGAAACTCCATGGCAATAAAGGCCTCGCCGTGCTGGTCGTCAATTTCGTAGATGGTGCAAATGTTGGGATGGTTCAGCGCCGATGCAGCTTTGGCTTCGCGCTGAAAGCGGCTGAGCGCCTGCGGGTCTTTGGCTACGTCGTCGGGCAGAAATTTGAGCGCGACGAAGCGGCCGAGTTTGAGATCCTCCGCCTTATAGACCACACCCATCCCGCCCCCGCCCAGCTTCTCAAGGATGCGGTAGTGTGAGATGGGTTGCCCGATCATGGAATCGCACAATGGTAGGTGCGATGTGGGGTCAAGTCAATGAAAGCGGTGGGTTGGCGGCGGCTGAAAGGGATAGCTGGCGAAAAATCGACATTTCACTCATCTGGTTTGCACGGTTCACCTGAGCGCTATCGCCTGATAGCGTCAACTGACAGAGAAGCTCGCAAGAGAACCGAACAAAAACTCGCCACGGAGGATAGTGTGCCTTAGGAGGGCATGAGCGGGTGGTTTCAGAAGGTAGCCCTTAGCGCTTTGTAACCGTGGTTTCGCAACCTACGCGGAGAGACTTCGTCTTTAGAGCGCCTGAACGATCTTCTCTGACTCCGCCCACAGGCGGGCGGCGAGCGCGGCGTCTTCTGCATCGGCACGGGGCTTCATCACGTTCGAGTCGGCGAGGTAGTTGCCCGCCAGGGGCACTGCCTTCGGGTTCACTGCGGCGAAGACCTCGGTCGCGGCGCCTTCGCCGACAGACTTGAGCAACAGGGGCCCGATGGCCCCCAGCACCCGACTGAGCACCGGCCCCAGGCTACGGGCGAGGTTGGTATCGACTACGCCGGGGTGCACCGCATAGGCGGTCTTCTTGGTGCCGGCGAAGCGACGCTGCAGTTCTTTGGCGAAGAGCATGTCGGCGATCTTCGACTGGCCGTAGGCCCTCAACGGCTTGTAACCCCTGTCGCCCGAGAGGTTGTCGAACTCGATGGCCCCGACGGGTGCGCTCCGGTGCCCCTCGCTGCTTAGCATCACCACCCGGCCCTCGTCTTTGAGCTGTTCGAGCAGGCCCGTCACCAGCATGAAGTGCCCGATGTAGTTGGTGAAGAACTGCAGCTCATAGCCGTGCGACTTTTCGAGCTTCGGCAGCATCATGATGCCCGCGTTACAGATGATGGCGTCGAGCCGGTGACCGTCTGCCTTAACTGCTGCGACGCACCCTCGCACAGACGAAGGGTCTGAGAGCTCGCAGGAGTAGCCGACCGCCTCGCCGGGAAGCTGCGCGCACGCGGCCGCGGCCTTCTCCTTGGTGCGCGCGGTCCCCAGCACCAGTGCGCCGCGCAGCGCGAGCACCCGACATGTCTCCTGCCCAATACCTGAGTTGCAGCCGGTCACCAGAAAGGTTTGGCCGGCGAGCGATAGCCCCTCGGTGACCTGTTCCGCCGTCGACCCGTAACCGAAGCCGGTCGGCCCTGCTGACTTGAACATTGCAAACAAAGACATGGGCGGTTTCCTTCTCGACGCGAAGCCTGCCAACAGTGAATTAGATACGCTGAAATTGGCGCCGTCTGAGCAGAATTGAACATATCCTCAACCCAGGGTCACATACTGGGTTACGAGGAGCCTCGCGATGCAAATCGTTGGCGATGGAGGTGGCCCGACTTATCCGGGCCGCGTTAGCTTCGGTTGGTCAACCGCCTTGAAGTTAACCCGTCAAGCTTCTCAGTCGGTGTTAAATCGCCATTTCACTCATCGACCAACTCCGAAGCAAAAACAAAACGTCCCAGGGTCAAAGAAACCTGGGACGAGAAGCAGAGTCTTCGGAAAGAAGGGAAAGTTCCGCTAGACCACGTAATAGCAATGCTCTATGCGGCATCCCGTTCCGCGAAGCAAAGCGGGGCCTGTAGGTCGATTTTGTCTACAGCGGGCTTCACATTGATGTGGAATGACGCCCGGTCTCGTGCGAGCTTCGGGCCAATCACACTGGTCAAGCGCTCAACGGTGGTGCTCAAGTCTTTGGCGTGCATCTCCTGTAATTCAACCATAATTGTGATGTCGAACAACGTACTCTCGGATTCGTGAGAGTGTTGTGCCCTATGTGCGAGCAAACTGCCCCCGAGCATCCGAGCGAGGCTCACGAGCGAGCGGCTCTTGCACGCGGGGCATTCGTTATCTCGACTGCTACTGATAACCTCGCAATCCAGGCAGAAGACTGCATTCCAGAGAGGCAGAGCTCGTGCGTCCAGATGGTTCAATTTTCCGGCGAACATATACACCAACCTCTGTCGCTGAGATGTGGGCAGCTACACAACAAGAATACTCCCGCGCCACACGTCGGAGCGACTGACGGCCCTGTACCTGCTGGGGAGTAGGCTCCTTGCCCATGGTTGCCGATTATGCGCGCGATCCGCACAAGGAGAATGTTCAATTTTGTACAGTGAATTCGGGTAATTGGCGCAAAATCGCGACTACGCTTCTCGACTTGCACAGTTCACTTGAGGGCTATCGCCTGTTTGCGACAGTCCGCCCGGCGTACAATAGCGTTGTCGTCAAAAGGTTGTGTAATCAGTGGGGAACCCAGCGTCAGACCTTGGAAATCGTGTAAAGGAGCGATTCGGGGTTCTTCCCAATTTCTTCCGCCTCGCACCTGAGACTCCCGAGATCACTGAAAAACTGTGGGGATTCGCACAGGCTGCCTACCTGGATAATCCTCTGCCCTCCGTTCTTAAGGAGCGCCTATTCGTCCACCTGTCGCGCTTTTGCGCAGTCCGCTACTGCATTGCTCGTCACGTCGGCTTTTTGGTAGGACTTGGCCATCCGGCTGGTGACCCGACCTCGAGCGCGCAAAGTGTTGCCGACGTTGTTCAACTCCTGCGACGGCCGTTTCCACGAGGGCAAGAACTTCAACCGTGCCTATCACTGTGCGCAGCCTGTCCCGCACCCATTGTTGACATGCCGATAGCCGACACGCCGATGGAAGATGCCATCTTTGTGTTGGCAGGGCACGTGTTCTTGAAGACCTCCGACTATCTGCTCTGTCTTGACGCACTGGCGCGGCTACTTGGACCGGTTCGCCTTCAATATTTGTTGTTGCTCCTGGCGTTTGTCAGGGCAGCGCACTACTGGACTGAAACCCATCCTGAGATCGCCCTTGAAGATGACATCGACAAACTGTTGGCTACGCATGAAGCACTGGCGACTTGCATCCTCAATGATCCAGAGGCCAGGGACAGCATCGGCCAGTCGCTCTTGAATGAGTTGCCAGCCTTACGGCTCAAAGCCGACCGAGCTATTGGCCTGCTCGCGGCAATCGTGGATTCCTCTGAGGATGCCATCGTCAGCAAGACGCTGGAGGGCATCATCACCAGTTGGAACACAACCGCAGAGCGGTTGTTTGGCTACACCGCCAACGAAGCGGTAGGCCAGCACATTTCATTGATCATCCCGGTCAATCGCAGGGACGAAGAAACGGTCATCATCGAGCGAATCAGGAAGGGCGAACGAATCGAACACTTCGACACCGTTCGTGTGCGCAAGGACGGGACACCCCTCGACATTTCACTGACAATTTCGCCAGTTCTGGACGGCAACGGAAAGATTATCGGAGCGTCGAAAATCGCTCGAGACATCACACAACGTAAACAAATCGAGCGAGAATTGCGCGAGAGCGAAGGACGTTATCGAATGTTGGCGGATGCGCTCGACACCCAAGTGCAGTTCCGAACTCAGGAGCTTGAGAGGAGAAACTCAGAACTGCGTGACCTGTCTGGGCTGCTCCTGGAGTCTCAGGATTCCGAGCGGCGGCACATAGCAAGGGAACTGCACGATAGCGCCGGACAGACCTTGACCGCGCTCGACTTGCAGCTTGCACGAGTCAGCGAAGACGCAAAGAAAGCTCCTGCTCTTGTCAAGGAGTTGCAGTACGCCCAGGAGCTGGTCCAACACCTGGCGCGGGAACTACGCACTACCTCCTATCTTCTGCATCCACCGCTTTTGGATGAAACCGGTATTTCCTCTGCGCTGAGTTGGTACGTGCAAGGTCTTGCGGAACGCAGCAATCTGGAGATTGATTTGCAGGTTCCTGATAATTTCGGAAGACTCCCGTCCGAAATGGAACTGGTCATATTCCGCCTTGTGCAGGAGTGCTTGACGAACATTCATCGTCACTCGGGAAGCCAGATTGCGCTGATTCGAGTTGAGCGCGAAGAAAATGCCGTTCACGTAAAGGTTGAAGACCAGGGAAGGGGAATGTCCCCAGAACGACTGGCTGCGATTCAGTTCCAAGGCACTGGAGTGGGAATCAGAGGAATGCGCGAGCGCGTGCGCCACTTGCGCGGCACTCTGGATATCGAATCCAACGGTTCCGGCACGAAGGTCTACGCGACTCTCCCATTGACGACAGCACTCTCACCGCACAAGAGCAAAACCCAGCAAGAAGTAGCGTGAAACCTAATGTCAATGACAAGCGTGGACAGACTGTTTTGGTCGGTAATTGGCGAAACATCGCGATAGCACTCATTGACCAATCATTTCTGCCCCCGCGGATGCGCTCGCGACGCGGTCGGGATGGAGGTCGAGCAGGTCTGCCGATGGTCACCATTAACAAATTCGGAACGCCGGCTAACGGCTGATCAGCGTTTCCTGACTTGCCGCGCAAACCCAGGCGCCGTTGTCCTGAACCCATGTATCGGTAAAGCGTCCGTGACGAATGTAGCGCTTGCCTTTTTCCACGCCTTGCTCGCGATAGGTTCCGGTGACCAAGACCGAATGATCGTAGGGTTGCACGCTCATCGAGTCGTTCACAATCTGGTCGGGATGGTAGCTGGCCGCCGCGATGCTAGTGAGAAACTCCTGCTTGTTCATGAAGGTCCCGTCGGAGTTGGTGTACGCAAAAAAGGGGGCCAGCAGGCCGTCGACGGCTTTCGCATCCTTGTATTTCTCCGCTTCGTTCCAAGCGTTTTCCAAAGAAGTCACGCGAGCTTTATCCGAATCGCGCACATTCATCTGGGCCTGGCTCACAAGGATCATTGCTGCCAAGGCAACGCAAACCTTCACGACCTTCATGGGGATGGCTCCTCTTGCCCGGCCTTACGATTGGAATGGAAAAAAGCTTAAGCGATTTGCGTTCCGCCTGCAAAATGAGTCACCCGCGAAATCACGCAGCCCGAGAATGTTGCCTCATCACGTTTCGCCAATCCAAAAAACTCCAGCAGGTACAATTGTCCCTCATCCAGAGCAGGACAGCGGACACTAAACGGACAATGACTAACGACCAACGACCCATGCTCTCGTCGCATCAGCTAGCGCTTTCGCGGGGTCGGAAAAAGCCATAAAGGCCGAGCAGATGCTGCAAGAAGCAATAGCGAAGAACGATATTCACGAATTGCCGTCTTTCGAGATGAAGGCTAGCCTGAAACTCGACAATCACGGGCACCCGGTCGAGGGGACCTACTCGCTTCTTTGGAACGGACGCGATCAGTGGCGCGAAGAGATCAACTTGCCCGGCTACAGTGAGATTCAGGTCGCGGGCAAGGATGCCGTCTCGGTCAGTCGAACCACAAAGTACATGCCCTGGCAGATTAATCTGGTCCACAACCTGCTCGGTTACGATCAGAACCTGAAGCTCAGCGAGAACGAAAAGGTAAAGCAGATTCGCAACCGGGAGATACGTGGGATAAAAGCCTCGTGCGTTGAAATCGCCGGCAAGTTTGGCTCCAGACAAATCTGCATCGATCCCTCGAATACGGCTCTCGTGCGCGAGTTGCCATTCGCCGATGGAAATCTAACCCCGGTAGGCGCAAAGGAGTTCCCTTTCTCGTTAAGCTATGTCGATGATGAAAAGACCGTCGCCGAAGCGACGGTCACGGAGATGAAGACACCCGCGCAATTCGACGTATCAGCATTTGACCCACCCACCGGGGGTATTTCGACGCCGAAATGCGATGCTAGTCATGTGCGCTCCGGTCGATTGGTCGCGCGGGTGAATCCTGTGTACCCCGCTGCGCAACGCTCCGCTCATGTACAGGGCACGGTCCATCTATATGGTGTCATCGGGACTGACGGCATGCTCCATAGTCTGGAAGTCGTCTCCAGCGTAGATCCGGCGCTGGACCGTTCAGCGTTGGAAGCCGTCCAGCATTGGCGTTACGATCCGTACATGTGTAATGGCGTCCCCGTGGAGGTGGAGAGCATGGTGCAGGTAAACTACAGTCTGGCTCACTAGACCGTTCGTCTCGCCTGCTCGTAAGCGTGCGCCAACCGCAGCACCAAATCCTCCCGCCAGTGCTGTCCCGCGATCTGCATCCCAATCGGCAGCCCGTTGGCGAAAAATCTCTATAGCGCTCATTGGCCGGGTCAAGCTGCAAATCTGCCCGGTAACGGAGAGCTTCCGGGCGGCGGGGTTAATTTCCGGAACGTGTGCCAACTTCGTCCTTTGATGGTTCATCAGAGGATTGAGCGGCCTTCTTGGTGTCAATCGTCTCGGCGCATTCACCTTTTTCGTCGTAATTGCAGACGCTACCGGGATGGGCTTGTTTGCATTTCTGGCATAGTTGAGTAGCCATTCCACTTCCTCCAATTGGGACCAATCGTATCCAAAAAGACCTGACGGACCGGGATCTGCCCTCACGTTACGCGGCTTTCCGGTCAGCGTCTGGTCAGAAGCGACCACTCTGGACAAGGTATGCGAAACGGGTCGAGCTGCCGTCAATTGACGATCGCGGTAGGGATACGACTCGGCGTAGCCCCCCCCCAGGAGACGCTCGAACCGATCTCAGGGGATTCGAAAGGTGCGGCTGGAGCGTTGAGAAGACTGACTCCGCCCGGGACCAGTGCATATTCCGAGGCTTTGAACCGGACCCAGAAAGCGTGCAATGCGCCGTAGGATGGCCTGCCTATTTTGCTGCCAGGAAGACTGCTTACTTTTCGGCACTAGGAACTTCTGAGTCTTGAGGACCAAAGTTGATTATTTCCTCGCGCAATTCCCATCATAGATACTGGGAATCATTAGGTGCCCAAAGCGAACAAATGGGGAAATACGACATGAAAACCAGAGAAACGGGAGGTGGTAAGACCCGACAATCGCTAGTTAAAGAATTCGAAGAGTTAAAGGCCAAAGCGGACCAAAAGCTCAGAAAACAACAATTGAGCAATGATCCCCGAATCGCGGAAATGACGGCCGATCCATTCACGTGGACCACACTGTTCACGAAAACCTACAATGAGCACTGGGTCGAAGAAAGCCGTCCGTCGCCATACGAGAATTTTCCGGCCTACGATTACTTGCTGGACCTCTTAATACAACTGGAGATGCAGCAGATCACTTGGATTGAAAAATCTCGCGACATGATGATCTCTTGGGCATGCGTCGCCTACCTTACGTTGAACGCGATGAAGGTGCCCAACCGCGGCGTGCTGTTCCAGACCCAGAAGATTGATAAGGCGATCCAGCTGGTTGAATATGCGAAGTGTCTCTACAGAAATCAAGATCCTTTGCTGCTGGAAGCATTTCCGCTGGCAAAACAGCTCGACCGTCAAGCGAAACATTCCCTACACTTCGCCAACGGGAGCTACATTGTGGGCATTCCCGGCGGTGCCGACCAAATACGGTCTTATCATCCGTGGGGATACTTGCTCGACGAAGCATCGTTTGTGGTAGAAGCTGGAGAGTGCTACAACGCAGCCTTGGCCGCCGTAAGTGGCAAGATTATTCTCAACAGTTCCGCCGGCCCCGGCTGGTACGCGGATGCACGACATGACATCATTCGTAATGTTGAAGAATGATCGAAACGCCGAATCGGTCAGGTCAAGTCTGTCGAGGCTTACCGAATAACGCTGCGCGAACTCCGGAATCAACTTTTGAGAACCGGATCTTCTCGCAGCACTTCCTTCCGCAAAAATTATGTGCTATATCTATGGCGAAGAAAAAGAGAATTAGTCGAACGCGAGCGATGAATCCCGCTCATCGATAGAGGCCGTGTCAGAGCGAGGGAGGATGACTGAATGTCGAGAAGGAGCAACAGCAAGGGCAGCAACCAGAAGCTTGCTGCTATTTCTAAAATGAATCCAGTTCAACGTTGTAAAGCCATCACGAAGTCGGGTAACGCCTGTCGCGCGGCGGCCACCCCAGGAGGTCTCTGTTTCTTCCACGCCAACCCGAATAAGGCCGCGGAGCTCGGCCGAATCGGAGGCAGAAACAAGGGTCGTATTCCTGTTGAGATTGGCTCTGCCTTACCCAACCTAGATACCGCGGCCGCAGTGACTAAGGCCTTGGAGCAGCTGATTCTGGATCTCTATGCAGGTAAGATCGATCACAAAGTCGCCGCCACACTGGCCGGGATGATGAACATGCTGCGCACTTCCAAAGAGGCCATTGAAATGCAGAGCGCGATAGCAGAATTGCGGAAGCAGCTGGCGGAGGCAGAGAAGTCGCCCAGTACAGTTGCAGCTTCGCCGGAGCCTAGAACGACTTTGAACTAAAGGGGAAGAAGCTGTAAGGCATATAGATCATCCCGACCGCTAAAACGTCGTAAATCGTCGGTATAGACAGCTTAAGCTGTCGGGTCGGACGAAGCTATCAAGGGACGCAGAATTTCCGATAAATTCAATGATGCGAATCGAAAGGGATGCTAAGATTCGCGATCGTGCGCGAACGACTGGCGGTATAGACCCATTGCTTTACGGCTGCCGCGGCAGACTCGCCCAGGATCGGATTGCCGCCCAACACCTCGACGGCCTCCACATTTCCCTTGGGCCCGATGGTGAGCTGGAGGCGCACGATCCCTCCAATGTTCAGGCGCTTCAGTGTGTCGGGGTAATCCGGCTCGACTCGCGTGATTAATCTTCTTTGGGCGTCGTTGCCCTCGCGGACGATGGTCAGAGTTTTCACATCTTCCACAGCGGTCTCGGCGCTCACATATCCGATCGCACCTTTCGTTCTGGCCACATAAGCCACCACTTCGGCGTCGGAGCCAAGTTGCTTTGGCATGGAGCCTCTACCGGAGAACACCAGAGCGCGATAGTAGCTCTGCAGGTCGTCATCGGTTCCCGCGGCGAGGTATTCATGTAGGAAGGCT